>JGI1652J44930_10000100_pt1 | contig 32915 bp, 37 predicted proteins | sample NewIslsDNAsample_FD_44930 | JGI IMG/M metagenome (IMG submission 44930)
TTTTTTTGTGATGAACAGGGCTATTTTTATTTGATAATTTTGATTGAAATTGAAATTAAAAACCTGTATGCTTGTTATGAATGCGTTTTCAAAAATATCATCTGATCGAACGATCAGTAGCGGGGGAAGATGGCGATAGTATGAAAACTCATGTTATTCCTGCGATGGTAAAAGATGAGCAATTGATTGCGAGAAGAAGAAGACAGATTATTGATGGTGCTGTTCAGTTATTTATACGAAAGGGGTTTCATAAAACGACGACAAGGGAAATTGCGCGCAAGTGTAACTTGTCGATCGGAACCATGTATGAATATATTCAGAGTAAAGAGGATATTCTCTACTTGGTTTGTGAATCAATCCATCGCAAGATGGAGGAAAAAATTCGACGTGTCTTGGATGAACATGATTCAGGTTTTGAAGCGTTTGTAAAGGGCTTTCGGCAATTGATGAAAGTGATGGATGAGATGCGATCTTATGTACTCTTAATCTACCAGGAGACCAAATCACTGCCGAAAGAAAAAATGAAAATCGTGATGCAAAATGAAGAAGCCATTACTGCTATTTTTGAGCGGATTCTAGAGAAAGGAATTCAGGATGGGACACTTCAGCTTGATGTGCGCTCAATCAAATTACTGGCTCATAATATTATGGTGATCGGACAAATGTGGACATTCCGCTATTGGAGCTTAGGACGATTTTATACAATCGAGGAATATACCGAACAGCAGTTGAATTTATTACTGAATCAATTGCGGCCCGGCAAGTCGGGTGAGGTAGTACCAGATATTTGACTTTCATTTACTTTTGGATACAATATTGATTAATCTGTCTATGAGCGGAAGGAAGTGTCCCTTTGAGCGAACCAGCTAATAACGAAATTGTCCAAGAACAGTCAATGGTAGACATTGCATATGATTTCTTACAAAGCAAAGGCGAAGCGATGTTTTTTCAAGAGATTGTCAAGCATGTAGGGAAATATAAAGGATTTTCAACAGATGATATTAATATGGTTGCGCATCTCTTTACCGAGATCAATATTGATGGACGTTTTGTTTGTGTGGGCAGAAATCTGTGGGGTTTAAAACATTGGTATCCCGTTGAACAGTCATCCGATTCTGCGATCCTAGCAAATGTAAAAGAAGATGATGAGTTGGAAGAAGATGAGGAATACGAAGAGTTGGAAGAGAGTGAGGAAGAGTATCCAGTTGATGTTTTACTAAATGATCCAGAAGATGAGGATTGACAAATGCTTACTCTCTTCGGTAGACTTATGCCTGGGCTCACTATGTATCGTATGACATGGATATTATGAGTGCCTCTACTTTAGGGGCACTTTTTCTATTTTTTATGCGTTTGGTTAATCTATAAAAAAGAAGGAAGGATGAATACATGGCAAAATTCATTTTCGTTACGGGCGGCGTTGTCTCTTCGCTGGGAAAAGGCATTACTGCCTCCTCATTAGGCAGGTTGTTAAAAAATCGTGGTTTGACAGTAACGATTCAAAAGTTTGATCCTTATATTAATGTTGATCCCGGTACGATGAGTCCGTATCAACATGGAGAAGTATTTGTTACCGATGATGGCGCTGAAACGGACTTGGATTTGGGACATTATGAACGATTTACTGATATTAATCTAAATCGCAATAGCAGTGTAACCACGGGAAAGATTTACTCTTCTGTAATCAATAAAGAACGTCGAGGAGATTATTTGGGCGCAACGGTTCAAGTAATTCCGCACATTACGGATGAAATTAAAGAGAGGGTTTTCCAAGCGGCAAGAGATGGCCAACCGGATGTCGTGATTACAGAAATTGGTGGTACAGTTGGAGATATTGAGAGTTTGCCATTTTTAGAAGCAATTCGTCAAATGAAGAGTGATGTTGGCCGCGAAAATGTGATGTATATTCATTGTACCTTAGTTCCCATGTTGAAAGCGAGTGGAGAATTAAAAACCAAACCAACTCAACATAGTGTGAAAGAATTACGCAGTATTGGCATTCAACCCAATGTGATTATCTGCCGGACCGAGCATCCGCTTTCCGAAAACATCAAGCAGAAGATTGCGCTATTTTGTGATATTGATCGTGAAGCGGTGATTGAAGCGCGTGATGTGGAAACCCTTTATGAAGTCCCCCTGATGCTTCAGGAACAAGGATTGGATAAAATTGTCGTGAAATATTTAAATCTGGATGATACCCAAGCTGATATGTCAGAATGGATTGATCTTGTGGAGCGTGTGAAAAATTTAAAACATAAAACACGAATCGCCATTGTCGGGAAATATGTTTCTCTCCCTGATGCATATTTGAGTGTGGTAGAAGCTTTGAAACACGCTGGTTTTGAAATGAATACCGATATTGATATTAAATGGATTGATTCGGAAAAGTGTAATCGGCAAAATGTTAAAGAATTGTTGGACGATGCAGATGGTATACTTGTTCCTGGTGGTTTTGGTTATCGGGGGGTGGAAGGAAAAATTACGGCGATTCAATATGCACGCGAACAAAAAATCCCATTTCTTGGCATTTGTTTGGGAATGCAGATGGCTTGTGTTGAGGGAGCTCGAAATGTGCTGAATTTGCCTGAAGCAAATAGTGCAGAATTTGACTCTGAGACTCCCCATCCGGTGATCGATTTATTGCCTGAGCAGAAAGAGATTCAGGATAAAGGGGGAACGATGCGATTAGGCTTATTTCCATGTAAGATTCGACCTGATTCACGCGCTTATGAAGCATATAAGAAAGAATTAATTCATGAACGTCATCGTCATCGCTATGAGTTTAATAATGAGTATCGTTCATTATTTGAAGAAGCTGGTTTTTGCTTTTCCGGAACCTCGCCGGATGGAAAATTGGTTGAAATGATTGAATATCAGGATCACCCATGGTTTGTCGCAACACAGTTTCATCCGGAATTTAAGTCGCGTCCGACACGTTCGCATCCGTTGTTCCGTGAATTTGTCGCCAAGGCATTAAAGCAGAAACAATCGCGTGCCTGTTCATTACCAAAGATTTAGGTCTGTTGTTGAGCGGTTTGCTGAATAAAAATGGGCTTAAAAGTTTCTTGGCAAGAATGCAATTTGGGTGTAGGAGACAATACGTTATTCTGCATTCCCCTTAAGATAAGGGGAATTTTTTTTGCTTAGAATTTTTTGGTATAAAAATGTGCACATATGCAGGGAAATACAAAATTAACACGAATATATTTTCACAAAAAGATAAAAATCTGTTCGGTTTATGGGTAGAGAAGTTTGTTTAATCAATCTATTGTGCAGTTAACAACGTTAGCTGCACATTAGGAGGTTTGATGCTGTTGAGTTCGAAAAAGGTGTTAATCGTTGATGATCAATACGGGATTCGCCTCTTATTAAAAGAGGTGTTGGCAAAAGATAATATCAGTATTTTTCAAGCATCAAACGGAAAACAAGCACTTGAAGTCATTCAACATGAAAAACCGGATTTAATCCTTCTCGATATGAAAATGCCAGGAATGGACGGAATCGAGTTACTCAGAAGATTAAAACAGCTCAATACACGAGCAAAAGTGATTATGATGACGGCATACGGTGAGCTTGATATGGTAGAAGAGGCTTCTGAATTAGGGGCAGCTGCCCATTTTACCAAACCTTTTGATATTGAAGAATTGCGTTCAGAGGTGATGAGACAGTTGGTTTCTTAACTTTTATGTTGAGGAGTGTTATAATGAGGCCGTGAAAAACATAAAGTTAGGAGGCCTTTGTTTCATGCCACTCGTCTCAATGAACGCATTTTTACCGCAAGCAAAGTCAGAAGGATTTGCAGTTGGTCAATTTAACATGAATAACCTCGAATATGTGCAAGCGATTATCGAAGCTGGGAAAGAAGAACAATCTCCTCTGATTTTTGGTGCCAGTGAAGGAGCAATCCGATACATGGGTTTGTCCAATGTAGTGGCACTTGCCAAAGTGGCAGCAGAGGAATCAGGTCTTCCTGTGGCGCTCCATTTGGATCATGGTAGCAGCTTTGACATGGTGATGAAATGTATTCGAGCTGGTTTTTCATCCGTAATGTTTGATGGTTCGCATTATCCTTTAGAGGAAAATATTCGTATCACAAAAAAGGTTGTAGAAGCGGCTCATGCTGTTGGCGTATCTGTTGAAGCGGAATTGGGTAAAATTGGTGGCGTAGAAGATGATATTGAAGTTGCGGAAGAGGACGCAATGATTGTCGATCCAGATGAAGCCATCAATTTTTGGAAAGAGACCCAGGTTGATGCGTTAGCAATTGCAGTTGGAACTGCGCATGGCATGTATAAAGGCGAGCCGAGAATTCGTTTTGACGTTATTGAAAAAGTAAGTCAGCAGATTGAAGCGCCCATTGTTCTTCATGGAGGTTCAGGCGTTCCTGATGAATCGATTAAGAAAGCGATTTCATTGGGTGTAGGGAAAATTAATGTCAATACAGAAAATCAGGTTGCAGGTACGAATGTTGTGCGTCAACTGCTAAATGAACAGCCTGATTTGGTTGATCCGCGGAAGTACTTAGGTCCTGCTCGTGAGGCAATAAAAGAGGTAGTAAAAGAAAAGATCAGGTTATTTGGTAGTGCAAACAAAGCTAATGTGATAAAGTAAATAGCTGGGAACACTCCATGGAAAGGAGGAGTGACAGGGAGATAAGGAATGAATCGATCGATTCATTCTTTTCCTGTTCAGTGATATGAAATTTTTTCTAGATACGGCGATTGTTGATGAAATACGTGAAGTCAATGAATTAGGTTTGTTGGCTGGAGTGACCACAAACCCCACATTGATTGCAAAATCGGGTCGTGTGTTTGAAGAGGTATTGCAGGAAATTTGTGAGATCGTTGATGGTCCAGTTAGTGCAGAAGTGATCAGTCGAGAAGCCAAAGGAATGATTGAAGAAGGCGTTAAGCTCGCGGAATTATCGGAGAAGATTACCATCAAGGTTCCAATGACTTTAGAAGGTCTGAAGGCGGTTCATTATTTCGCGAAGAATGGCATTAAAACTAATGTTACGTTGATCTTTAGTGCGAATCAGGCTTTGATGGCGGCCCGAGCAGGAGCTACATTTGTGAGTCCATTCCTGGGACGATTGGATGATATTAGTCAAGAAGGAATTCCCTTAATTCAAGATATTGCTGACATTTTTGCAACACATCAATTGTCAACGGAGATTATTGCAGCTAGCATTCGCCATCCTATTCATGTGACGCAAGCAGCGCTGGCAGGTGCACATATTGGAACACTGCCTTATCAGGTCTTTCAACAGATGGTGAAACATCCATTGACAGATCAAGGAATCGAGCGGTTTGAGCAGGATTGGGCGAAAGTAAACCAAAATTCATCATAATGAAAATAAATCTGGCGGAAATGTGAAACCGCCAGATTTTATCACATATAAGTTAAAAATATGGTTTCTGCCATGATTCATTTGCTAGAAGGGTTTGAGATATATGCACGTTGAATTTTTCTGTATTTTTCTTGGAAGGTAACATGATTTTTACTAGTAGACGAGGAAGTGTGAGGAACATTATTATTAAAGGGAAGGTCATGGTTCAAGAATGAAGAAATTGGTAGTTGATGGAGGAGCTCCGCTATCTGGTTCAGTAAACATAAGAGGTTCCAAGAAAAGTGTGCTTGCTTTAATATCAGCAGCTCTTCTAGCAAATGAACCTTGTGTAATCGAGAATGTTCCGAAACTTAAGGATGTAGACAATTATTTGTATCAACTTCGTCAATTCGGGGTAGAAAGTAAATATCTGGAACCTTCTACCTTAATGATTAATCCCGTGTCGATTTTGGAGAAAGAAGTCTTTTTGACACAAAATTTGCTTCATCCTTCGTATATCTCCTTACTAGGAACGTTATTAGGGCGTTATCCCTCCTTTGTGATTGAGAAACCTTCCTTTTCATTAGATCATCATTTAAAAGGTTTTTCTGCTTTAGGCGCAAAAATCGAACAACATGATCAATACTTGCGTTTCCATGCGCCGCAATTGGCCGGTAGCACCATCTATCTAGATACCAATGATCCTGCTATTGCAACAAATCTGATGCTAGCAGCAGTGCGAGCTATTGGAACAACGGTTTTGCGCAATGCGCCCAAAGATCCTGAAGTGATTGATTTAGCGATGTTCTTAAGCGCGATGGGTGCAAGCATTCGAGGTGCTGGCACTGATACGATTCGGATTGAAGGAACCCATTCATTGCGAGGATGTCACCATACGGTCATACCTGACCGTCTGGAAGCAGGAATCTATATGATCCTTGCTGCTGCTACCGGCGGGACGATCGAAGTTGATCAGATTATTCCCCATCACGTCAAGCCTATCTCAGCCAAACTTCGTGAAATGGGTGTGGAGATCACCGAAAACGAAGAGACAGTTATTGTTTCTGGAACAAGGAATCACTATACGTCGATTGATATTAAGACCTTACCATACCCGGGATTTCCAATTGAGCTAGCACAGCCTTTTCTCACCCTTTTAACACAAGCAACTGGCACGAGCCTAATCACAAGTTCTCTCTCATCCAATACTTTTCCACTTGTTGATTTATTGAATAAAATGGGTGCAAATATCAAAGTAGTTGGTCAATCGATTATGATTCAAGGTCCTACGCAACTCGTCGGTCAAGAAGTCATGGTCCATGAACCTGCATCCGCAGTTGCTTTGTTGATTGCAGCATTGATTTCCGCGAAGCAAACAACGCTCATCGGCTATGAAGCATTAGAGAAACATCATGATCGTTTGCTTGAAAATGTAAGCAATCTAGGAGCGACCTTCCAGATAAAGTGAAAGAACATTGTTTTATTTTAAGTAGTATGTAACTAATAAAGTAAATATGATACTCTATTATAAAACTATGACATACTATATAGAACGAAGGAGTCGATAAAGTTGGAAAGAAGTCTAGCGTTGGAATTAGTTCGTGTAACAGAGGCGGCTGCTGTTGCTTCTGGTCGTTTGATGGGCTTTGGCAAAAAAGAAGAGGCAGATGAAGCTGCAACAACAGCGATGCGTAAAGTCTTTGATACGATTCCAATGCGTGGGACGGTTGTAATTGGTGAGGGAGAAAAAGATGAAGCGCCGATGTTGTATATTGGTGAAAAGTTGGGGCTGGGTTATTTGCCGGAGGTTGATATTGCTGTTGATCCGTTAGAAGGAACCAACTTGGTTGCCAAAGGAATGTGGAATGCATTATCTGTTGTCGCCATCTCCGAGCGAGGCGGGCTACTGCATGCACCTGATATGTATATGCAAAAAATTGCCGTTGGCCCAAAGGCTGTTGGCAAAATTGATATTGATGCGCCAGTGGAAGAGAATTTAAAATCAGTTGCCAAAGCAGTAGGGAAAGATATGAATGATCTGGTAGTGGTTTTACTGGATCGACCTCGCCATCAAACATTAATTGAACAAATTCGAAAAGCAGGTGCTCGCATTAAATTGATTTCAGATGGAGATGTGGCCGGAGCGATCTATACCTGTTTTGAGCATACAGGAGTCGATATGCTCATCGGGATTGGCGGCGCACCTGAGGGAGTTCTTTCGGCTGCAGCATTAAAGTGCTTAGGTGGGGAGATTCAAGGAAGGTTATTGCCTGAAGATGAGGCACAGCATCAACGTTGCGTTTCAATGGGCTTGAAAGACCCGAATCAAGTATTGTATATGAATGATTTAGTAAAAGGAGATGATGCTATTTTTGCAGCAACTGGGGTCACAGATGGTGAGTTGCTGCGAGGTGTTCGTTATTCGGGGACGCAAGCCAAAACGCATTCATTGGTGATGCGTGCCAAAACGGGCACAGTTCGCTTTATTGAAGCAACTCATCGCCTGGAAAAGAAACCAAATCTTGTTTTGTGAAAACTTTCATTGTTCAATTTTGAATGATGAAAAGCAGAGTGGAGTGATGGGACTTGGAATTTACATTGAGTGATTTAGAGAATCATCGATTGACAGATCTTTATAAGCTGGCCAAGGAATATCAAATTCCTTCCTATAGCCAGATGAAGAAAAAAGAGTTGATATTTGCAATTTTGAAAGCTCGGGCAGAACGGGATGGTTATATGTTTATGGAAGGGGTATTGGATGTTCTGCCCGAAGGTTACGGTTTCCTAAGACCAATTAATTTTTTACCCTCATCGGAAGATATCTATATCTCTGCTTCTCAAATCAGGCGCTTTGATCTTCGCTCAGGTGATCTTGTATCGGGCAAGGTTCGCCCCCCAAAAGAAAATGAACGATATTTTGGCTTGCTGCATGTGGATGCCGTCAACGGTGAGGATCCTGATGTAGCTGCAGAGCGTTTGCACTTTCCCGCATTAACTCCGCTATATCCTCAAAAAAGACTACAGTTGGAAACAACTCCTGATAAAACTTCCACTCGCATTATGGATTTAATCGCTCCAGTTGGACTTGGCCAAAGAGGGCTGATTGTCGCGCAACCCAAAGCAGGCAAAACCATGCTCTTAAAGGAAATCGCCAATAGTATTACAACCAATTATCCTGAAATTGAATTATTTGTATTATTAATCGATGAGAGACCAGAAGAAGTTACCGATATGCAACGTTCTGTTGCAGGAGAAGTGGTCAGTTCTACGTTTGATGAGCTGCCAGAGAATCACATTAAAGTAGCGGAATTGGTGTTGGAGCGTGCACAGAGATTGGTTGAGCATAAGCGGGATGTGGTGATTTTGTTGGATAGTATCACCCGGCTGGCTCGAGCTTATAATTTGGTGATTCCACCAAGTGGTCGGACCCTAACCGGCGGCATCGACCCGGCTGCTTTTCATCGTCCAAAGCGGTTCTTTGGTGCTGCGCGAAATATCGAGGAAGGCGGAAGCTTAACAATTCTAGCCACAGCGCTTGTGGATACAGGTTCTAAGATGGATGATGTGATTTATGAAGAATTCAAGGGAACGGGTAATTTGGAACTCCATCTTGATCGAAGATTAGCAGAAAGAAGAATCTTCCCCGCCATTGATATTCGCCGATCCGGTACAAGGAGAGAAGAATTGCTCTTGGATAAAGAGGATTTAGAAAAACTTTGGTATATCCGCAAGACCATGTCCGAAGGAATTGAATATACGGAGAATTTTGTTCGGAAATTGAAAAGTACAAAAAGCAATAAAGAGTTTTTGGACTCTTTGGATATCAGTTCTTCTAAAACACCTGTCTTTTAATGTTGGGAAATCCATGTTCAAACCTCTGCTCTTTCTCACGCAAAAACCGAATTGGAGTTTTTATGTATAATTCATCTGTTTCGGCATAGAGATGGGGATAGGAAAGGTATTTTCCTATACTCTAATCTCTTGTGAGGTGCTGTGATGTCACGCAAAAAGGCATTGTTGGCCTCTTCTCTCACCGTTTGTTCGGCTTCTNNTCCATTGGCAGCCAATTCGCATGATAGCTCTGTTGCATATGCAGAGACGCATCTACAACAGTCGAAATCACAACCGGGTTCGAAAATAGAGTATCATCAGTCATCTCAGCAGTATCTAAAGCCTGTTTCCATGAATATGACGACTCCAACTACTCAGCAGGATTCAAAAATCATTACGTATAAGGTAAAAAAGGGCGATACTCTGTACCAAATTGGCTTGTCATTTGGTATTCATCATCGCGATCTACAGGAGTACAACCAGATTGCTGATCCACGAGAGCTACAGATCGGTCAGGAGCTAATCATACCGTTTCAGACAGAGGAAGTTTATGTGAGAAAACGAATGACAGCTGAAGAAGTGGCCAAAGCATATGATACAACTCCTGCATTGGTAAGATACCTCAATCCTTTTTTTCAAGAGCAGACGGTGACGGATTACGGACAATGGATCGTTGTGCCGAAAAAGATGGAGATGGACTATCGAAAACCATTACCGCAAACGCAAACGGTAACCATTCCCCCAAAATACAAGAAAAAAAAGCATAAGAAAAAAGTTGTGATCATGCCCAGTTTACAGTCAGACGCAAAACCTGAAATCACATCAAATTACTTCAATTGGCCAGTGAAAGGACAAATTACCAGCAAATTTGGGTGGAGGCGTGGTCGTCAACATAAAGGAATTGATATTTGGAACGTCGCCAAAGCCAATGCGTTGATTTATGCCGCCAGGGGAGGTGTCGTAACCCGGGCCGGTTATACAAACGGTTATGGCAATTTGGTGGTGATTGAACATGGTAACGGTTGGGTCACCTATTATGCTCATCTAAGTCGGATTCATGTGGGCAAAGGGCAGCGAATTGAGACAGGAGATGTTGTTGGAAATATGGGACAAACGGGAAACGCAACCGGTTACCATTTGCATTTTGAGATACGAAAAAATGGAGAAGCAATTAACCCGCTATCATTACTGCCATAATTTTTCCATTATAACCAAGTTTCATTTCAGCACCGCATTTGACGGTGCAGTGAGGGTAGAGAGCCATGAGGAAAGTTGTTCCCTTTCATTTGACTTGCGGAGCAAAAGTGAAGGATGCTATAATACATCCGTATTGTGTGCGGAAATGGCTTTAGAAAAGAGGTGAAGGCTTTTGAAAGCAGGAATTCATCCAGAATACAAAATCACAACCGTTACATGTGCATGTGGCAATACATTTGAAACAGGTTCTACACAGGAAAACTTGCGTGTGGATATTTGCTCCGCCTGTCATCCATTCTATACAGGTAAACAGAAAAATGTAAGTCGCGGTGGTCGGGTTGATCGCTTTAAAAAGAAATACAATCTAAAATAAATTTTAAAAAACGCGATAGAAATCGCGTTCTTTTTTTGAAAAAAAATGAAATAACGTTTAAAGAATATTTATGATTAAGAAACAGAAAAACAGTGGTTAAAGATTGATTATTAATATAAGTATTAAATATTTTTTATTTTCTTTTGGTAAAATAAAATTTAAAGAGGTTGATGTTATGATTAAAATTATTAACATCTTCAGAAAAATTGAGGATATGGATTCTTTTCAGAAGAAATTTTTTGCTGAGCTTTTACCTCAAATTTTGCAATTTCCAGGTGTGATTGGAGTCAAAATCACCACCATGTTACCCATGAGTTCAGATATGTCACAGGATGTAGAAGGAGTTCAATTCGTCATCGACAAGTTTTGTGAATCAAAGGAGGTCATTGATCAACTNACCGAAAGGACAAGCAATAATGGAAGCAATGTATCAAATGCCAGGAGAGCTCTCTGTCTATGCTGGATCTGAGAAGACCTATAAGCCCAAAGATTTTGAAAACAAACATCGCTATCATAAGGAGCTGGTTGTGTGAGTTCACTTTCATCCATTCATCCGTTTCCGTATTATTATGAGATGCAGAAGGAACGCCCTGTGTTTTTGATCCTGATTACGCATTAAATTGGGGACATAAAGGAGTTTGGCATGTCTTTCGTTATGAGGATGTTGTAAGAGTCTTAAAAGATTATGAGACTTTTCCAGTGAAGGCGCTCCCAAGGTAGAGGAAAGCCCACTTAGTATTGGCATTTCCCAAACTGACCCTCCGCGGCATACATCTTTGCGAAAAATCGTTACCAAAGCATTTGTTCCACGCGTTATCAACAAAATGGAGCCTTGGATTCGCCAAGTAAGTGAGGAATTATTGGATAAGGTGCTTGACCAGGGCGAAATGGAATTTGTCGATGATTTTGCGATTCCGATTCCGGTTCGAGTTATTACGCGAATGATGGGAGTTCCTGCTAATGATGTCAAGCAAGTAAATGAGTGGGCAAATTTGATTATGCTCAATCCAGATGAAGTAGAAGGCGGACCAGAAGGATTTTTTCGCGCACAACAGGAGATGGGAGAATTTTTTAAAGGTTTGATTGAAGAAAGAAAACAAAATCTTAAAGATGATTTGATTAGTGATCTAATTCGGGCAGAAGTAGATGGTGAGAAATTGGGAGATGAAGATTTACTCTCGTTCTGCATGGTACTTTTGATTGCTGGTAATGAGACGACGACCAATCTATTGGGCAATACAATTTATACCTTAACGGAACACCCTGAAATTCAGGATCATTTGCTGGAGCATCCGGAAGATATTCCGAAAGTTGTGGAAGAATCGTTGCGTTATCGCTCACCGGTGCAAAGTCTATTCCGCGTTGCAACCAAAGATGTCGAAATCGCGGGTCAAAAGATTAAACAAGGAGAATATGTTGTGGCATGGTTAGGCTCAGCCAATCATGATCCATCGGTGTTCCCGAATCCTGAGAAATTTGATATTGAACGAGATAATTCATCGAAAGTTAGCTTTGGGCATGGGATTCATTACTGTGTTGGTGCACCTTTAGCCACGCTGGAAGCAAATGTTGCTTTGCAGGTTATTTTCAGCAAAATAAAACAGATTCGGATCAAGCCTGGCGTTAAAGTGGAACGCTTTCCAAGTACGATGATGTATGGCCTGAAAAAATTGCCCATTACCTTTCAACTACAATAAAGATAGTGAATAGGTAGAATCACAGAGAGGGTTATTAAGTTGGTTAAAACGTATAATATTATCCGGAAAGTTGAGGATTCAACCGAATTTGAGGANTTCTTTTTAGGAAAAGTTTTACCGCTCATTTTTAAGACAAAGAGTAGGCAAGTAAAAGTAACAAAAGTTGTGCCGTTAATGAAGAAACAGGATGAGATGCTGGAGGGGATTCAATATATTATTGAGTCCTATTATGATTCGCTGGAAGTTGTTGATGAAACCGTTCACTCCGAGGAAGGACTTGAAGTTATGAAAGCCTCCAGTCAAATGCCGGGGGAGCTTTCCGTCTTTATCGCGCAGGAAAAATTTATCCAATCACCAAAAAATGACCCTTTTGATCGCGAAAAACCGATAAAAAGATTCTAATTGCAAAAATCGCTCTTCAAAGAGCGATTTTTGCTTTGTAATTGATAAAATTTAAATGAATCATCATGGATCATCCGTTTAAGTCTGAAAATAGCTAATGAATCCCAAGCAGATATTGTATGTTGCATGCACCAGCATGGCAATGGTTGTGTTAAACCGGTTTCGGACGATGCCAAGACAGAGGCCAACACCGAAAACAATCACAGTTGAAAGACTTAATCCATAATTTGAATGTACCAGCGCAAAAAGAAGACTAGTGAGCCAAAGGCCAAAGCGCGGTTGCAAAGCACCGCGGAAAATGGCTTCTTCTCCAATCGCAGCCGCCAATCCAAGCGTAATCACGCCTGGAATAGAGGTAAAGAGCGGACCAATTAATTTTTCAGTAAGCTTTTGTACATCTTGATCCATAATTGGCGCGAGAACGATTTCAAGAAAATAAGCAGCGATGACAAGGCCAATTGCAATACCAATTCCCAACAGGAATTGGGTGGATGTTATTTTGCCAAGTCCAAGTCGTTGCAGCGTTTCACTCCAGTTGCGGCGTGTTAGATAACCGACACCTAAACAAGCGATCAAGAAGAGCATCAGATCCTGTGCCCATAATTGAGCGATAATGCTTTCACTGCTTTCATCGGATATCATTAAGCTCAGCGATTCAAGACCAACTGCAAGTGTGCTGCCAAGCTGCACGAAAATCAAAGTACTTAATAACAGTGTGACCGTATGGATCGAATTGGAGCTTTGGATTGGAATGAAGCGTGCAATTCCTCTGCGAACGGCTGGAATTAGCAGTATCAAGGCCACAAGAGATGGAATCCACAGGCTAAAACCAAGCAAAGAGAATTGCTTGGAAAAATTTTGAATTTGAAGTTCTTGTTGTAAATCCTTTAAGAATAATGATTCGATTGTTGGATTCACGGAAAAGAGGAGTGCAAAGAGCTGAAAAAGGAATCCAAGGAACATCAAGCTGGTAAACCCAAGCGCAACAAGGGTCAGTAGAATCAGTTTTATTCGCTTTTTTTGTTGTGGATCTGATTGTTTCTCTGCGATGTTAAAGAACCAATAGATTAGGGCAAAGGGTGTAAAGGAGAGTAATGTTGTTAAGATTGATATCAAAATTTCATCCATTTGTAATTGCCTCTTTTTTTTAATTGTGTATTTATCTTATCATAACTTTTTCCAAAAAGGATGGGTATGATATGATAACATAGAACTTGCGAAAAAGAACGGAAATCGCATCGATGGGAGTGATCGGTGGTGTTGGATCGGTTAGAAGCTATACATCAGAGATATATGGAATTAAATCAACTCCTATGTGATCCGAAGGTTCTACAAGATCCAGCCAAATTAAAGAAACTGTCAAAGGAACATGCTGATCTCGAAAAGCAGAATCAAGCGTATTTAGATTATAAAGAGGTTATCGAACAGCTTCAAGAAGCCAAAGAAATGCAGAATGATAAATTAGATGAAGAGATGAAAGAACTGGTCAAGGCAGAAATTGATGAATTAACTCATCGCAAGCAAGAACTGGAAGAGGAAATACGACTGCTTTTATTGCCGAAAGATCCCAACGATGAAAAAAACGTCATCGTCGAGATTCGCGGAGCTGCAGGCGGAGAAGAAGCTGCGTTATTTGCAGCTGATCTCTATCGAATGTATACACGGTTTGCGGAAAGAAAAGGCTGGAAAGTGGAATTGTTAGATGTCAATGCAACGGGCTTAGGCGGCTTTAAAGAAGTGATTTTTTCGATTCAAGGCAAAGGAGCTTATAGCCAGTTAAAATTCGAGAGTGGCGCGCACCGCGTACAGCGGATTCCCTCAACCGAATCAGGCGGGAGAATTCATACGTCAACCGCAACAGTTGCGGTTTTGCCTGAGGCAGAGGAAGTAGAGATTGAAATTCATGATAAAGACTTACGCATCGATACCTTCTGTTCAAGCGGACCGGGGGGACAAAGCGTAAACACAACCAAATCAGCTGTGCGGATTACCCATTTGCCAACGGGAATCGTTGTCTCCTGTCAGGATGAAAAATCGCAGATTAAAAATAAAGAGCGAGCCATGCGAGTTTTGCGTGCCAGACTTTTTGACTTGAAACAGCGCGAGGAGCAAGCCAAATTAGCCAACACAAGGAAAATGCAAGTGGGAACAGGTGATCGCAGTGAACGGATTCGTACCTATAATTTTCCCCAAAGCAGAGTCACTGATCATCGGATTGGGTTAACTCTGCACAAGTTGGATTTGGTTTTGGACGGTGACCTTGATGAAATTATTGAACAGCTGGTTTTACACGAGCAAACGGAATTGCTTAAGAAGGCTGAATAAATGATGGCAAAAACATCTACCATTGGGGAAGTCTATCAGCAAGCTTCATCTTTACTGGGAAATGATTTTGAAGCAGAGCTATTGTTACGAAAATTTCTTGGTTTCGATCGAACCTCCTTTTTTCTGCATCTTCGAGATCCATTTCCCGCTCATAAGTTGAGTGAATGGGAAAGTTGGTTATCCAAGCGAACATCATGTCAACCTATCCAGTACATTTTGGGAGAACAAGAATTTTATGGGCGGATCTTTGAAGTGAATGCTTCTGTGCTCATTCCACGACCGGAGACGGAGCTTCTCGTGGAACACGTATTGCTTTATCTTGATCGCCATAACGATGATCAAACTCCTGTTGTAGTGGATATTGGCACTGGAAGTGGTGTGATTGCAGTTACATTGGCATCGGAGCGATCCAATATTCATGTGATTGCCATCGATTGTTCAGAAGATGCCATTCGTGTTGCTGAACGAAATGCGAAACGGCATGGTGTCAAAGAACACATCCGCTTTTTGTGTGGCGATTATGTAGCTCCTTTGCAACATGAACCCCATATGATTGATGTGCTGGTTTCCAATCCGCCATATATTCCAACGGATCAACTCAAACAACTGGAAAGACAAGTTCGCGATTTTGAACCTCATCTCGCTTTGGATGGCGGGGCGGATGGTTTAGCAGCATATCGAACCATTCTTTCACAACTAAGCGCATGGAACTTGTTAGCTCCACACGCGATGATGGCGTTTGAAATTGGTTTTGATCAAAAAGAACAAGTTGTAGGTCTGATCAATTCATTTTTTCCCGCAGCGTTGATCGAGGTGCACCAAGATTTAGCAGGAAATGATCGCGTAGTGTTAGCAGAAATCGTTTAAAAAAACTCCCCTTTGTCCATACTACGAAGTAAGACAAAAGGGGAGGTAAACGATGAAGATTCGGACTTATATTATTGTTATCGTAGTTATGAGTTGTTTGATCTCTTCTTCAAGTTTGTGGAAGCTAGCGCTTCAAGAAGATGTGGGGAAACAGATGATAATTCCGCAGGAGGCAATTCGGCTGCGTATTTTGGCCAATAGTGATGAACTTGAGGACCAATGGCTAAAGCGAAAAGTGCGTGACCGAATTATCCATGAAATCAAACGTTGGGAGCAGAAACCGAAAAGTGTGGCGGAAGCGCGGCAATTGATAAAGCAGAAACTGCCCGTTTTTCAGCGAATCTCCGAGCAAACCATTGCTGCTTATGGTTATCATTATCCAGTGAAAGTAGATTTTGGCAAAGTTTCGTTTCCAACAAAATTATACGGGGATCAGGTCTATCCAGCGGGAAAATATGAGGCGCTACGCATTACAATTGGCAAAGGAGAAGGTGGAAATTGGTGGTGTGTTCTTTTTCCACCGCTCTGTTTTATTGATATGAATAATGGGGATGCCGTAGCAGAGACATCGGTTCGCTCTGCCTCCTTGTCTCCACAGAAACAACCAACGATCCATACGAAAAAGAAAAAAATACAAGTACGGTTTTTTCTATTGGAAAAGGGACTAAAAGTTTTTCAACAAGGATTATAAGGAAAAAGCGGATGGTAAAATCTCCTCTTTTTCTCGTGGATCAAGGCATGATCGGCGAGTTTGAATCATAGATTAATAAAGTTTTTGAATACAGACGGAGAGGAGATTGAAAATGTATGCCGTTCGCTATGCTCAACATTGTGATCTAGAGCGATTGCAGCAATTTTTTGCATTCGCCAAAATCGAAGATGAGCTTGTGCAACAAGAAAATATCCATTTTCTGTTTGTTGAAGAAATAGGCCAAAATAAGATTGTGGGCACAGTAGGTCTTGAAGTCTATCAAACGGGTGGAATGTTGCGCTCATTTGTCATTGACCCTTCGGCCAACAGCACGCGCATTGGTTTGATGTTGATCGAGTTGATGCTTGCGTATGCTAAACAATTATCGCTAAAAAGAATCTATTTGTTTACCGATAAAGGACAGCTATTTTTTGAAAAGCGTGGTTTTCAGAAGACTTCTTACCACTTGTTGCCGACTGAAATAAAAAAATCCACTCATGTGAAACAAGCCAAAACGCGAGGAATCCCAATGGTATTTGAATGCTAAAAGGTAGGGATTTTTGTGCAGCACAGAAAAACAGAATGGATACAATTACCCCAAAATGGGACACTCAACGATTATCTGACCTCATCTTCCCTCAGACGAGCAGCTGAATATTTGAAAAAAGGGGAATTAGTTGCATTTCCTACAGAAACAGTGTATGGGCTTGGCGCAGATGGGACATCGGAAGAGGCGGTAGCAAAGATATTTCAAGCTAAAGGGCGTCCTGCAGATAACCCGTTAATTATTCATTTGGCTGATCGGAAACAGCTTCATCAATGGGTTGCATCCATTCCACCAGTAGCTGATCAATTAATCCGTTTCTTCTGGCCGGGGCCATTAACCATTGTAATCAAACATAATGGACAGTTTGCGCCACAAGTGACTGCAGGCTTGCCAACCGTTGCATTGCGAGTTCCCGCACATCCAATTGCTCGCGCACTCATTCAAATGTCGGGGCTGCCGATTGCAGCACCAAGTGCGAATCGATCCGGGAAACCGAGTCCCACAAAAGCAGAACATGTTTGGCAGGATCTGCAAGGGAACGTTGCTTGCGTCATTGATGGGGGATCAACGGAAGTGGGATTGGAATCAACTGTTATTGATCTTTCAGGTGAGCAACCGCTGTTATTGCGCCCTGGCGGATTGGCCAAGGAGGAGATTGAACGGGTGATTGGCCCCATTCAAATGGATCCTGCTATGTTGAAGGCTTCAGAGCAACCCCGCTCCCCTGGTATGAAATATCGACATTATGCGCCGGATGGTGAATTATGGTTGTATCAAGGGGATCCATTGCGGATGGTGGAAACGATCCAGAGAAAGGCAGATGAGTGGCGCGAAAGAGGGAAAAAAGTTGGCATTTTAACAACGACCGAACATCAGCAACAGTATCTGGCTGATCTTGTCATTGCTTGTGGCACAAGAAAAAAGCCTGAAACCGTCGCCAGGAATCTATTCCAAACGTTTCATCAGTTTAACGCAGCACAAGTCCAGTTGATATTGGCCGAATCATTTCCTGAACAAGGCCTATATTACTCCGTAATGAACCGCTTAAAAAAGGCAGCAACCAAGAGATTTGGCGATTGTTAAAAGGAAAGATTGGCAAGAAGATCGCTGCAGGAAGCTTCTAAGCTTTGTGCGACAATCATCATTTGGGTTGCGCTCTTATATGGATTCCACGTTTGAAGCTGACGAATTTTCGTCAGTTTTTTTTATGCAATCAGAATATGAGACAACAGTTAGTTTGTTGTGTGAGGGATGGATGGGAGCTTCCGCAACATTTAACAGGTCTTTTCTTCGTTGGTTGGGCATATCCTGTCATAGAGTAATGGACAAGGGAGGCAATGTTGTTGGAATTTGGTCAGCTCATAACGCTCGCAATGATGGCCATTGCACTTGGCATGGATGCATTTTCAATTGGGCTTGGGTTGGGGATGAAAAGGCTCCCTTTTAGTCAAATTGTGATGATGAGTTTATTGATTGGTTTTTTTCATGTTCTCATGCCTTTAACTGGCATGATGATTGGTCAATATGTCAGCATGATGATACAAGAGATTGCGGTCTTGTTAGGTGGAGGAATGCTTTGTTTTTTGGGGGCCAAGATGTTGTTACAGAAGAGCGAAGATCCGATCATTAGCGTACAATCCGTGATGCAGATCTTAATGATTTCGACCAGTGTAAGTCTCGATTCATTTTCTGCGGGCCTTACATTGGGGCTTTTTGCGGCTGATAAATGGCTTGCAATTAGTCTATTTGGTGGAATGGGGGCTCTGATGGCAGCAATGGGTATGTCAATGGGCAAAGTTGCAGGTTCATGGTTAGGAAATGCAGGGGAAACGCTGGGTGGAATTATATTAATTTTATTAGGATTAAAATTTATCTGGTGATAGGAATGATTCCTGATATATTGTATTATAGTCTATTGGCGAGTTTGATGACCGTGCTCGGTTCGCTGCTAGCATATCTATTTACAATGAACAAACGGATTATCTCCTTTTTTTTCGGGCTTTCATCTGGAATGATGTTGTATTTGTCATACTTTTCGCTTTTGCCAACAGCAGTTCAATTTGGTGGAATCCGTTCCGTTTTAATTGGCATTCTTTCATCGATCATCATGATGTGGCTCATCCATCAGCTGCCAATTGAACAGGAATTAAGAAGATGTGACAGTACGTCGCTGGATCGTGTACGCTTTTTTTTCATTTTAGCAGTGATTGCGCATCACATTCCGGAAGGGATTGCAGTAGGAGCGGGTTTTGAAGCAGAGCATCATATGGGTCTTTTGTTGGTGTTGGCATTTGCCATCCATAATGTACCGGAGGGAATGGCGCTTGCCTTTCCGCTCATTTCCGCCGGGAGATCGCCGATTTATGTGCTAGGGTTAAGTTTATGCTGTGGTTTAACGCTTCCGCTGGGGACATTGCTGGGAATTACCTTGCTGAATCAGTCATTCAGTGGGATTTCGATTGGTTTAACGTTTGCTGCAGCGACCATGATTTGGATTATCATTGATGAGATTTTGCCAAAAGCTTATCAATTTCATCGAGTTCTATCCATGGTGGGTTTATTTGCTGGTGGAATTCTCATCTATATGATACATGCGTGATGGGAAAGATAAAGATGAATATAATCTGATAAAACCGGATTCCGCAAAGGTGTTATAATGGCAAACGAAGAGAGGTGAGGTTTTGAAACGGGTGTTATTTGTATGCACGGGGAATACCTGTCGGAGTCCAATGGCTGAGGCACTTTTGCGAAAAATGGCCAAAGACGAAGGGTTGGAGATAGATGTTAAATCCGCTGGTTTGTCTGCAATTGATGGTGCTAAGGCATCAAAGAATGCGATAGCGGTATTAAAGGAAAAGCAGATTGAACTTGATCATCAGGCACAGATGGTGGATCAATCTTTGATTGAATGGGCGGATCTAATTTTAACCATGACATGGCATCATAAGCAGATGTTGTTGCAGCAGTATCCCGAATCCGTTGATAAGGTTTTTTTAGTGAAAGAGTATGGACAAGAAAATCAGAAAGTAGAACAGCTTTATCAGCAGTTGGATCAACTGCGATTAAAAATGGAGGAAAAAAGAGCTGAAATTCAATCCAATTTTTCCAAACAAAAAGGGGAAACATGGAGCGAGGAGGCGGAAGAGGCATGGAAAAAAGCAATTCTACCTCTCCTGGAAAAGGAAAAAGACTTGATAAATCAATTGGATCAGTTTACAGTAAATCAAGATATAGTTGATCCATTTGGTGGAGATTTAGAGAAATATCGTCGTTGTCTGAAGGATTTAGAGGCTTCACTGCGGCAAATCATAGCTAAGTGGAAATAGGAGGATGTAGCGATCCATGCGGATTATTTTAGGTTCGGATCATGGTGGCAGGCGACTCAAAGAAGAGATTAAATCGCTTTTACACGACATGAAGATCGAAACAGAAGATGTAGGTTGTCACAGTGATGAATCCTGTGATTATCCTGATTATGCTTTGCCGGTGGCACAAAAAGTTGCCGCTGGAGAATTTGATCTGGGAATTTTGGTTTGTGGAACTGGTATAGGAATGTCGATCGCTGCAAATAAGGTCAAAGGGATTCGCTGTGCGGTTGTAAGTGATGAATTTTCTGCACGGATGAGCCGAGAGCATAATAATGCCAATGTGCTTGCGTTAGGTGAACGTGTCATTGGCTCGGATTTGGCGAAATCAATTGTAAAAACATGGGTTACAACCAAGTTTGCTGGCGATCGTCATCAACGTCGTCTGCAAAAAATCAGTGAGATTGAAGGTTAGGGAAAAGTGTTGGAACAGCAGTTAGAACAAGCGCTTCGTGAGTTGCTTCATGAAAAACCCTTATCGACAAAACACCTATGTGTCTTTGGTGTGAGTACCAGCGAGATTATGGGTTATAAGATTGGCACAAAAGGAAGTTGGGAGATTGCTAGCGCCATATTTCAAGCCATTCGACAGGTACAACGAGACTATGGCTTTCATTTAGCTTTTCAGTGTTGCGAACATCTCAATCGTGCTTGTGTGATGGAGCGAAGCTCAGCTGAATATTTTCGGTATCCCGAAGTTGCTGCAGTTCCGACTCCCAAAGCGGGCGGAGCAATGGCAGCGTATGCGTTTCAACACTTAACCGATGCGGTTTGTGTTGAGGAGATTCAAGCTGATGCGGGCATCGATATCGGGAATACGTTCATTGGCATGCATTTAAAACCTGTTGTTGTTCCTTTTCGTTCAGAAATGGCAAAGATTGGTCAAGCGAATTTGAATATGGCGTATTCACGTCCAAAGTATATAGGTGGTTCGAGAACAGTTTATCAGCAAAGAGAGAGAGGGAAAAATCAATGTTCAATGTTTTAAAAACACAAGATCCACAAGTGGCGGAGGCCATTCAAAGTGAATTAAAACGACAACAGCATAAAATTGAATTGATCGCTTCAGAAAACTTTGTGAGTGAAGCTGTAATTGAAGCAATGGGCACTGTTCTTACCAACAAATATGCAGAAGGATATCCAGGAAAACGGTATTATGGTGGTTGTGAATATGTTGATGTTGCGGAGGATCTTGCCCGCGATCGAGCGAAAAAATTATTTGGTGCAGAACATGCCAATGTTCAGCCACATTCTGGTTCACAAGCCAATATGGCTGTTTACTTCTCCGTCTTAGAACCTGGAGATACTGTATTGGGGATGAACCTTTCGGAGGGCGGACATCTCACCCATGGAAGTCCGGCCAACTTTTCGGGGACACTTTACCGCTTTGTGGCGTATGGTGTAGATCCGGATACGCATCGGATTGATTATGAGCAGGTTCGCAAGTTAGCGATTCAACATAAGCCAAAGTTGATCGTCGCAGGAGCAAGCGCTTATCCAAGAATTATTGATTTTCAGCGTTTTCGGGAGATTGCCGATGAAGTGGGTGCACTGTTAATGGTGGATATGGCGCATATCGCCGGTCTAGTCGCAACCGGTCATCATCCGAATCCAGTACCATATGCGGACTTTGTGACCACTACTACCCACAAAACATTGCGCGGTCCACGTGGCGGCATGATTCTCTGCAAAGAGAAATATGCCAAAACCATTGATAAGGCGATTTTCCCTGGAATTCAAGGTGGACCACTGATGCATGTGATTGCGGCAAAAGCGGTTGCATTAGGAGAAGCGTTAACGGATGAATTCCGGCAATACTCTGAGCAGATTGTGAAGAATGCAAAACAGCTTGCTGAAAGCTTGAAACAACACGGTGTTCCATTGATTTCAGGTGGTACTGATAATCATTTGCTATTAATGGATGTTCGGCATTTTAACCTAACTGGAATGGAAGCAGAAAAACGATTAGACGCAGTAGGAATCACCACCAACAAGAACACCATTCCCAATGATCCGGAAAGTCCATTTGTCACCAGTGGAATTCGTTTAGGAACGGCAGCTGTGACAACACGGGGAATGGATGAAACCGCTATGAAAGAGATTGCAGATCTCATTGTTCTTACCTTAAAGCAAGGCGAAGATTCACAGGTGCAGCAAGAAGTACGCCAGCGCGTTTTAAAACTAAGCGAGCAATATCCGCTTTATCAGGAGTTGAAGGTGTAAGAAGCTGCGCTAATTAGAATGAAAATCATTTGATCCAGTTGAAAAAAGCTAGCGTTCACCAACGCTAGCTTAACTATATTTCATATTTGGATTTATTCTATTATATATGTAATCTTTTTCTTCGCTTCATAACGTTCAATGGCATATTGAATGAGCCGGTCGATCAATTCAGCATAGGGTAAACCCGAATGAGCCCATAATTGCGGGAACATGCTAAAAGGTGTAAAGCCAGGCAGAGTATTAATTTCATTGATCAAAAGCTGATGATCGTCAGTTAAAAAGAAATCGATCCGCGCGAGCCCTGTACAGTTAATGGCTTTATACGCTTTAATTGCAATTTCTTTCATTTGTTCATACACTTCATCAGGCATTCTCGCAGGAATGATCAATTTGGTTTGTTCATCATGATATTTTGATTGATAATCATAGAACTCGCTTTCATAAGCGATTTCTCCGGCAACGGAAGCGATGGGTTCGTCATTGCCAATGATGCCAATTTCCACTTCTCTGCCATTGACCGCTTTCTCGATAATCATTTTATGATCATATTTTAAAGCTTCTTCAATCCCTTTTTCTAAGTCCGATTGAGTTTTGCATTTTGAAATGCCAACACTTGAACCTGCATTGGCGGGTTTGACAAAGCAGGGATAGCCAAGTTCATTTTCGACTTGCGTTAGACATGCTGCTTTTCGCTGCTCCCAGTCATAACGAGTAAAGGAGCGATATTCAGGTTGCGCAAACCCATAGGAAGCGAAAAGGTCGCGGAGTACAACTTTATCCATCGCTACAGAGGAAGCAAGGACGTTTGCACCGACATAAGGAAGATCTAATAATTCAAATAAGCCTTGCACAGTTCCATCTTCCCCATTGGCTCCATGAAGGAGAGGAAATACAACCTGCAGTTGGGAATCATCGGGTTTGGTATTGCTTAAGCGTGATATGGGAGAGATCAGTGCGGTACTCTGCTCTTTCTCATCGTTCGAGGCAATTAACATTTTCACGTCGTTGATTTCTCCGGTCACTTTCGGTCGCTGCAACCAGTCTCCCAATTTATTGATATACACTGGTTGAATCTCATATTTGTCTCGGTCAATGGCTTGGATTACAGAGAGTGCGGTTTGCAGAGAGACATCGTGTTCCGTTGATTTGCCACCATAAACAACGGTGACGGCAATTTTCTTTGGCATACACTTCACCTCAATTATGTTGATTAACCCATTATATTCAGGTTCAGAAGACATCATTTCTATAAAGGGGGCCGATGGCGATTATGTATCAAAAAACTCGATACTAAAAAGAACCAAACCATCATGAAGGCATGATCACGGTTCCAGAAATGCTACTTGTTATATCGAATTTTTNTTTACTGCCTCGAATATTTCTTACTAATTTAGCATCTATTTCGAGNAGTGTCCAATTGTCTAAGTACATAACATCGAAAAATTAGTTTTCGAAGGAGAGATTGTTGTGGGAAATGTTTTCGTTTTGGAGCATCCGCTGATTCAACATAAACTGACATTGATTCGAGCAAAGGAGACAGCTAACAAGGATTTTCGTGATTTAGTTGATGAGATTGCAGTGCTTATGGTTTATGAAATGACAAGAGAGTTAGCGATGAAAGAGATTGAAATTGAGACACCTGTTGCTGCCACTACAAGCAAAGTGCTTTCAACTCAGCTTGGATTTGTTCCCATTTTGCGGGCGGGGCTTGGGATGATCAATGGTTTATTAAAATTGATTCCGACAGCAAAGGTTGGGCATATTGGCTTATATCGTGATGAGCAATCGTTTCAGCCCATTCACTATTATGCTAAGCTTCCCGTTGATATGGAGCAGAGAGAAGTGATTGTGATGGATCCAATGCTTGCAACCGGAGGAACGGCCAGTATGTCGATTCAATTGCTAAAAGATTTAGAGATCAGCACCATACGTTTTATGTGTTTGATTGCAGCGCCCGAAGGAATACAGCGTTTGCAGCAGGATCATCCCGATATTGATATTTATACTGCCGCCATTGATAAGAAGTTGAATGAGAAAAAATTCATTGTTCCGGGTTTGGGGGATGCAGGAGATCGAATGTTTGGTACAGATTAAGGTCTGAAAATGGGATAGAATGGAATAATGATATACAAAGGATGATAAAAATGTGACGAATTGTTCAAACTCCTTTTTCAGAAAGCGTTGACAACATCATTAGCACCAGTTAATATAGGCAAGGGAATGAAGATTTCTCCTCAGAAGCCCCTCTGATTATCCCTTCTTTCACTTTTTCTTGCGCGAGTGAGGGATGGATGTGAGTCAAAACCACAATAATCCTTGGCAAATGGTGGCCCTCATTGGCACACTTGGATTGGAAATTATTTTCCTCACCATTGGTGGGGCTTTGCTAGGGAGACTACTTGATGAACTGTTCCATCTGAAGCCAATCTGTCTGGTGATCGGAGTATTATTGGGGATTTTTTCTGGTTATGCTAGTGCTGTGATCACATTAAAAAAGTGGATCAAATGATTGAATGGTTGATCTTCCGTTCCCACTCACTTGGAATAGGTTTTTGCGTCTGTTTTGTTTGTTTAGTTTGAATCTTTATTCGCTCATTTATTTTATTTTATAAAATAAATTAAAAATTAGCAGNAATGATTGGATATTGCTTCTTGATCACTGTTAAGATTGGCGCTTGGTTGGCAATTTGTTTTTTCTTGTTTGATGCTTGGTACAGAAAGGAGGGAAAAGAAGAAATTGGAACAGAGTGCGAAATTTAGTATTGAAATTGGTGGATTTCCTGTTGTATTTGATATCCCAACCATGATCACAACAACAGTAACCTTCTTTCTGGTATTGCTTCTCGCCATATTCGCATCACGAAAACTCACCATGGTTCCAACCGGCTTGCAAAACTTCATCGAAATGATTATCGATTTTACAAACGGTATTGTTCGTACGAGCCTTGATCAAAAGACAGCCGTTCGCTTTTACGGACTTGCTTTTACCCTCTTTTTGTATCTTGTTATTGCCAATGAACTTGGATTGATGTTTAATATTGTGACATCGGAAGGACATCATGAAAATGCATATGCTTGGTGGAAATCACCAACGGCTAATATAAATGCTGTCTTTGCTTTAGCAATTGGCATTACCCTGTTGGCTCATTTCTTGGGAATTGTAAAATCACCAAAGCATTATGTCAAAGAGTATTTTCAACCGTATTGGTTTATGTTTCCAATCCACATCATTGATGAGCTGGCAAAACCTTTTACACATGGTATGCGTCTGTGGGCGAATATCTTTGCTGGCGAAATCATGATTATTGTCATGCTACAAATGAATTGGCTCTTTACAGGAGCACCATTAATGATATGGATTGGCTATTCACTATTTGTAGGAGTCGTGCAAGCTTATATCTTTACCATATTGGCTTTTATCTATTTGTCACAAAAAATCTCACATTAGCACGATACTGAAAATCTAGGGAGGTTTTGATTGTGGAATTAACTGTGGAACAATTAAATCTGCTTGCTGGAGCTATTTTGCTCATATTTGCTGCAATTGCTGGTGGAATTGGCAATGCATGGGTTGTAAGTCGTTTTATTCAAGGAGTCGCACGTCAACCAGAAGCNAGAGGAACATTGCTGGTGCAAACGATTATCGGGGTAGCATTGGTAGAGGTCATTCCGATTATTGCAGCTGCTTTTGGAATTCTAAAAATACTCAATGTCTTATAACCGAATGAAGCAAACGGCGGGCGGGGAAAATTGCGAACCCCGTCCATTTCCGCTTGGCTATCGGTCCAAATCAGGCATAAAGGGAGTGAGCGAATCGATGCAGTTTGAACTGGGAACAATGCTCTTTCAGCTAGGGGTATTTGTGGTCTTGGTTTTGCTGGTAAGCAAGTTTGGTTCCCGGCCTGTTTTAGAGATGATGAAAAAACGCCAAGAGCATATTGAAAATCAAATTGCATCAGCCGAAAAGAGTCGAGAAGAGGCTGAAGCATTGGTACAAGAACAAAAGAAGTTATTGGAACAGGCTCGTGTGGAAGCAAATGAGATTATCGCGAGAGCCAAACGACAAAAAGAAGCAGAAGCGGAAAAAATTATTGCGGAAGCAAAAGCTCGAGCCGACCAACTGTTGGATGAAGCAAATAAGAAGATAAAATTGGAGCAAGAAAAAGCCTTACAAGAATTGCGTGATCAAGTAGGAGCCATTAGTTTACAGCTGGCTAGCAAATTGCTAGATAAAGAAATTAGTGATACAGAGCAATCCAAGCTTTTGGATCAATATTTTGAACAAGTAGGAAGGGTCCAATGATGCAATCAGTAGTTGCGAAACGATATGCAAAAGCGATTTTTGAGATCGCATTGGAGAAGGGGAAGACGGAACAAATACTGGAAGAACTTCAGTTGGTCGATGAATCATTTGCTTCCTCGTCAGAATTGCGAAACTGGTTGATCAATCCAGCTGTTGGAGCGGAAGAGAAAAAGGCAGCATTGGCAAGAATTTTTCAAGATCAGAGTGAGCCTGTGCAAAATTTGCTTTTTCTACTTGTGGATCAGGATCGCACTAATCTCATTCATGAAATTGTTAATCTTTATCGCGCTTTTCATTATGAACAAAAAGGAATGGTTGAAGCGGTTGTCACAACTGCCTTTCCTTTAAGTGAGGAAGAAGAAAAGCAGCTCATAGAAACATTTGAGCAGCTAACACAAAAACAACTACATATCAAGAAACAGGTCGATTCAGATCTTCTTGGTGGCGTTGTTGTGAAAATTGGTGATCGGATTTACGATGGAAGTTTGCGAACCAAACTGCAACAGTTTCAAAAACAGTTAAAGAGTGCGAAAGTTGAATGATTGGGGTGAGCATTTATCATGAGTATTCGATCAGAAGAGATTAGTACGCTAATCAAACAGCAAATTGAAAATTACCGTGCTGAGATCGAAATCACGGATGTTGGAACCGTCATCCAGGTTGGAGATGGAATTGCGCATGTGCATGGCTTATCAGAAGCGATGGCTGGCGAATTAGTAGAGTTTGAAAACGGTGTGATGGGCATGGTTTTAAACCTGGAAGAGAGCCATGTCGGGGTTGTTATTTTAGGTCCTTATACTGATATTCGTGAAGGGAACCAAGTAAAAAGAACCGGCCGTTTGATGGAGGTTCCTGTTGGAGAAGCATTGTTGGGGCGTGTGGTAAACCCATTAGGACAACCCATCGACGGAAAAGGCCCCATTGAGACCACCCATTTTCGTCCGGTTGAATCGCCAGCTCCGGGGGTTGTGGATCGAAAGAAAGTGGATGAGCCTTTGCAGACTGGCATTAAAGCAATTGATTCCATGATTCCGATTGGTCGTGGACAGCGCGAGTTGATTATTGGTGATCGGCAAACAGGTAAAACCACAATTGCCATTGACACGATTATTAATCAAAAAGGACAAGATGTGATCTGTGTATATGTGGCAATTGGTCAGAAGCAGTCAACGGTTGCCAATGTGGTGGAAAAATTACGCCGTTATGGGGCGATGGATTATACGATTGTTGTTGTTGCAAGTGCTTCGGATCCAGCTCCGCTTCTCTATTTAGCGCCGTATGCCGGTTGTGCAATGGGCGAGTATTTTATGTATAACGGCCAACATGCTCTCTGTGTGTATGATGATTTGTCCAAACAAGCGGCAGCTTATCGTGAACTTTCATTGCTGTTGCGTCGCCCGCCCGGTCGTGAAGCGTATCCCGGAGATGTCTTCTATCTGCATTCTCGCCTGTTAGAACGTGCGGCAAAGCTAAATGAGGAGAAAGGCGGCGGATCACTGACTGCGTTGCCATTCATTGAAACGCAAGAAGGCGATATTTCAGCGTATATTCCAACAAATGTGATCTCCATTACCGATGGTCAAATCTTTTTGGAGTCCGATCTGTTCCATTCCGGTGTTCGACCCGCAATTGATGTAGGTTTTTCTGTGTCTCGTGTAGGGGGAGACGCGCAAATTAAGGCTATGAAAAAAGTAGCAGGTACGCTGAAATTGGATCACTCGCAGTATGAAGAGTTAAAAGCCTTTACGCAATTTGGTTCAGACCTTGATGCGGTAACTCGGGCCAAACTAGCTCGTGGTGAGCGGACCGTTGAGATCTTAAAACAAGATGAGCATCAACCCTTACCTGTTGAAAAGCAAGTGGTGTCCATCTATCTTGTCACGCGTGGGCATTTAGATGATATTCCGGTTGAAGATGTACGTCGCTTTGAGGAAGAATTTCATGCATATCTCAGTACGGAGCAGAACGAAATTTACGAAAGCATTGCAAAAACAAAAGATATCTCCGAGGAGACGGAACAAAAACTTGAGGAAGCAATTAAGGCCTTTAAGAAAAGTTTTGCCGTATCCAAGTAAACGGATTGATCTGGATCATTGGAAGGCGGTGAGCGAGAAATGGCAAATAGCATGCGGGATATCAAGCGGCGTATACGCTCATTTGAGAAAACCAAGCAGATTACCAAAGCAATGGAAATGGTTGCAGCTTCTTACTTACGTCGCGCACAAGAGCGTGCAGAAGCTGCCCGCCCCTATGCTCAAAAATTGAAAGAAGTGATTGCGCATTTGGTAGATGGCGCATCTGGATTGGATGATGTTCGGCATCCAATGTTAATGTCGCGTGAAGTCAAGCGGACAGGGTATCTGGTTATTACGTCTGATCGTGGACTTGCCGGTGGTTATAATAGTAATCTTTTGCGCATGTTAGAGAAACATCTGAACGAACGGCATCAGCATCGAGATGAGTATGTATTGTTTGTCGTTGGCCGGAAAGGATTGGAGTTTTTAACAAGACGAGAGTATCCCATCATTGATCAAGTTGTTGGTTTAGGAAATCGTCCCAACTATACCGATATTAAACCAATTGCCCGCAATGCCGTTGAGAATTATGCCAAGGAAGAATTCGATGAACTTTATCTCGTCTTTAACCGGTTTGTCAATCCGATGGTGCAGAAGCCAACGATTCAACGTTTGTTGCCACTGGAAAAAGCGGAACAAGACTCATCAACCCAGACGAGTCAGATGATTGAGTTTGAACCTTCTGAAAGAGAAGTATTAGAAAAGATTTTACCCCATTATGCTGAAACATTGATTTTTAGTGCCATATTGGAGGCAAAAGCGAGTGAGTTTGCAGCAAAAATGGTTGCAATGGGGAATGCGACGGAAAATGCGAGTGAATTGATTGATCAGCTTACATTGGAATTTAACCGTGCACGGCAAGCTGCAATTACGCAAGAGATTGCTGAAGTTGTTGGTGCAGCAGATGCCATTTAGCATAAATGATGAGATGATGAAGGAGGCGTTTGGATGAATAAGGGGAAAGTCATTCAGGTAATGGGCCCAGTTGTCGATGTGCAATTTGAACGCGGCCAATTGCCTGATATCAATAATGCGATCAAGGTTCAATATCAACTTGATGATCAAGAAGTGGAGTTAGTACTGGAAGCTGCTCTCCACTTAGGGGACAATATTGTTCGAACAGTCGCAATGGCTTCGACTGATGGTCTGGTCCGAGGAATGGAAGCGATCGATACCGGCGCTCCCATCTCTGTGCCTGTAGGAAAAGAAGTACTGGGTCGTGTCTTTAATGTATTAGGTCAGCCCATTGATGAAGCGGGAGAAGTCAAAGCCAAGGAGTTCTATCCGATTCATCGCGAGGCTCCTTCGTTTGAAGAGCAGTCTACAGAACAGGAGATGTTGGAAACTGGTATTAAAGTAGTCGATTTGCTTGCGCCTTATGCCAAAGGTGGAAAAATTGGTCTCTTTGGTGGTGCAGGCGTAGGGAAAACGGTTTTGATTCAGGAGTTAATTCATAATGTCGCTCAGGAGCATGGTGGTTTATCGGTCTTTGCTGGTGTAGGTGAACGGACACGTGAAGGAAACGATCTGTATGTAGAAATGAAAGAGTCCGGTGTGATTAGCAAAACAGCGATGGTATATGGCCAGATGAATGAACCACCAGGTGCGCGGCTACGAGTTGCTTTGACCGGTTTAACCATGGCAGAGCATTTCCGTGATAGTGAAGGGCAAGATGTTCTCCTATTCATTGATAATATTTTCCGCTTTACCCAAGCAGGATCAGAAGTCTCCGCTTTGTTAGGACGGATGCCTTCTGCTGTTGGATATCAGCCAACATTGGCTACGGAAATGGGACAATTGCAAGAACGGATCACTTCAACCAAAAAAGGTTCCATTACATCGATTCAAGCCATCTATGTCCCTGCGGATGACTATACCGATCCGGCCCCGGCTACGGCTTTTACTCATTTGGATGCAACGACAAACTTGGAAAGAAGATTGGCGCAAAAAGGAATTTATCCTGCTGTTGATCCACTGGCTTCCACATCGCGGATTTTAACCCCTTCCGTTGTTGGTGAGGAGCATTATCGCGTTGCACGCGGGGTACAGGAGATTCTGCAGCGTTATCAAGAGTTGCAGGATATCATTGCCATTCTCGGTATGGATGAGTTGTCTGAGGAAGATAAGCTGATTGTTGCTCGCGCGCGGAGAATTGAGAAATTCCTCTCACAAAGTATGCATGTTGCGGAGCAATTTACGGGTCAGCCGGGAGTCTATGTACCGGTGAAAGAAACGGTTCGCGGCTTTAAAGAGATCTTAGAAGGCAAACATGATGATTTGCCGGAGGATGCCTTCTATATGGTTGGAACCATTGATGAAGCCGTCGAAAAAGGAAAACGATTAATGGCGGAAGCGTCAAACTAATAAAGGATGGGTCGGAAAATGCAAGTAGAAATTGTGACGCCCGAACGAACCGTTTATAAAAAAGAGAATGTCAAAATGGTGATTACGCATGCAGCCGAAGGGGATATTGGGATCTTGCCCAATCATGCGCCGTTCATCAGCCCCTTGGAACCTACCATTGTGCATGTCAAGTTGGATGATCAAAACGAAGAGAAAGTTTTTGTCTCCGGTGGATTTTTGGAAGTTCGTTCCAATCAAGTGACCGTTTTGGCTGAAGCAGCAGAGTTGCCCTCTGAGATTGATGTTGAACGTGCAAGAGCGGCAAAAGAACGTGCTGAAAAACGCTTGAAACAAAAAGAAAAGGTTGATGCGGTTCGTGCAGAATTGGCTTTGAAACGAGCCCTCAATCGTTTAAAAGTAACAGAAATGTAGAAGCTGGTTGGGATCAGCCTTTCCCTTGAAGATGTTGATGCAGATGAGCAGGAGACAGTGTTGTTGGATTGTTGAACTGTAGATCTGTTTTTGGATCTACAGTTTTTTTAATTTCATCTCTTTTTAATATAAAAGTTTGCCATAATAAAAAAGAATGGACTTTTACTTTAGAATAGTTGTATACTAAGTAAAAATAGAAATCCCTACACTGCTCGTACGATTGATGATGAAACAATTAATCAAAAAAAAGGTCCTGTTTCGAATTAACCTAATAGTAGAGGTAGTTGATGAGCTAAAAAATTAGTTGACAGTGTAGAATTGTGGAACTACTATGTATATAGAAAATACTTTCCAATTCCATTTATTTAGTTAAATGAATGGAATCTTGAGGAAAGTAATCATGAGATATGAAACCATGATGATAGGAAATGTTCCATCCTTTTTTTGGCGGGAGTTTGAGGTAGAGAGAGAGATGGACTTTAAGTGAAGGTGGGCTGAGCAAAAAGGATAGGAGGAATTCGATTGAAGAAGAAAATCGCTTCTGGTGTAATTGTTTTAGGTTTATCCATTTTTGCTGTGAATCCGGTTGCTTTAGCGCAGCCTGACTCTCATCTCAGTCTGAATACGAAAGCAAAAGTGAGTAAGTTACAAGTGGAAGTAGCAGCGAAAGTACCAGCTAACAATGGCTCTGGCGACGATGATCCTGGAAATGGTAATGGAGATAATCCTCCACCAAATAATGATAATGGCGGCGGATCAAACGGTGATCCTGGTGAAGATACCGGCGGTGATCCCGGCGGGGATGAAGGCGGAGATGACACCGGCGGAGACGATGGTGGCGATAATAACGGTGGCAACAATGGCGGCGACAATGGCGGCGATAATGGAGGCAATAATAACGGCGGCAATAACGGC
>JGI1652J44930_10000104_pt1 | contig 32078 bp, 37 predicted proteins | sample NewIslsDNAsample_FD_44930 | JGI IMG/M metagenome (IMG submission 44930)
TTTTTTTTACCCATAAATCAAGAATTTGTTGGTAACATTGATCAACCGCCTCTTCAACTTGCTCTTCTGTCAACAACTCAGGGTCAAGACGAAAATGAATATGTTCCATCTTATGTTGCTGAATTCTTTGCACCTTTTGATCCGAAACCGTAATCGCAAAAGAAAAGCCACTCTGGAGGAAAGACTGGAAGAGTTGTGTTAAATACTGCTGAAACGCGGATGATTGCTGATCAGAACAGCAAATAGCGGGTAATAGCAACAATCTCCCCATAACCCTCTTTTCCAGACGATCCGCAATTTGTTCGATTTCCCGCATCTTTTTGAACGAAAATTCTAGATTATCCACAGCAAGCGTATAAATGGGGAGACAAAATGAATCTACATAGGGAGCGATCTCATTCCATTTTTCCAGCTCCAAAGTTGATAGTCGCAATTTTGCTCCTACTTTCCATCCAAAATCAAAAAAGCTCGGCTCTTCTGCCGAGCATTATATCTTATTCATCGTCTTTAATCTAGTAGCTTCCGCCAATGTTCGCTGAGTTGTAAAAAGGCTTGCTTGTCCCCCGTTTCCAACGCTTCATTGATTCGCTCATACACCCGTTTTTTCTCATATTCCTTGACGGCTTTATCCAGGATCATCTCCGCAAAAAGACTAAACATGTGTTTTTCGCATACGCCTTGTTTCTCCATCGGATTCCCCTCCATTGCAGTGGATCTATATACAGGAAGTTTGCCTTACCAGCAAACTTTTCGCCGCAGGAAAACAGATTGCTAAAGCATTCATCCCAATATAATTGAAAATCTTCATCCTTTTCCCTAAATTGAAAACGGATACAGGAAAGCTTGTGTTGTTTTATTATAAATGAAAATATTATTATACTAAAGTTTATTCTTATATATATTTATAAAAATCTTTTTCCATTGCTTGCTCATCAAACACAGAAACAACTTTCATCCATTGTTTTCCATGCTCAGTTAATTTGAGATAGGATTGACCATTTTTCTTGCCCAATTGAATCACTCCCAGGTGCAGCAACATTTGTATGATCTTTCGGAACAAAGATTCTTCTGTCTCATTGTAATACCGCTTTAACCATGGCCGTACAGCAAGGTAAATTTGCGCTAGTGAAATCCATTTGCTTTTTGTTAACACCCCAATCCAGCGCAAAACAATGGGTAATCCTTCAATGGGTCTTCGATACAAACGAATCCAAAACCGGTACAATTCTTGAGGTGTTTTGCTTGTATCAGTACATTTCCCTTGCCCTTTCTGTGTTAAACATAAGATTCCATTTTTATTCTCTTCAATATACCCCTGGTAATAGGCATAATCATATAACAAAGCAAAACGATCAGGATAAAGATGATAAGACCGACCAAAACCAAAGCGATACCCTTTTTTCGTTAGCGGTTCTTCCATAACGGAAAAAGTCTGAAACAACTTTTTTTGTAATTGCTTGTAGATGGCTCCATCTTGAGTGAGACGCACCAATTCTTGTCGTATAAACCTTAAGAAACAAATCAAATCATCCCACAACAGATTCATTTCATTTCGATAAGTATCAAGTTGCTCATCCTCCAAACCATCTCGCATATACGGTGCAATCATCAGCTCAATCAATTCTTTTCTTAGATCCGTTGGTATATGATACAAATCATGATTACGAACTGATATTCCAGGAAATAACCAGCCGCGTTTGATCGCTCCGACAATTAACGAACGTGGCGTGCACGTCTCATCTTGTATGGCCATTTTTCCACGAGCTAATAATTCTTCGATGGAATAACCAACATGATGGTCCAACAAGATTAACTGTAAAAACCGATTTTCAGCTGGTGAAAGCTGATCAACCATCTGCTTAAGTTTATTTTTTTGACTGATTTGGTTCAACAACGTGCAAATCAAATCTTGTTTCGAATGATGATTCGGNGACAGTCCATAAAACCGATTTAAAGCTTTTAGTTGTTCTATATCGGTATAGGTTAGCCAATCTGCCATCCGCATTGAATCATCCCCTTACAAAAAATAGTAATCATTATTCTGTTCAACTGAAAGGAAAAATAGACAAATTTTACNGACTCAAGCACAAAAAAACAACTAAATCATAAATGATTTAGTTGCAATACAAAACAAATTTCTTCTTTTGCCCAGATATAAGATTTTACTCGAAAAAAGGAATGCAGTCTGCAAGTGAAAGATCCTTAAGACTTATAAGCCACTTGCTTCTCATCCATATCCGCAAAAACCTCATAACCAACCTTTTTTAAAATTTGTACAGCTTGTTCGTAATCAAACTGATCTTTAAAAGAGAGCCGCAACACACCTGGAAAATCTTCACGATTCTCCATAATGCCGATATTACTTAAATTGACACCATGATCCCCTAGTAACGTTGCAATCTTTCCAATTACACCTGGGTGATCTTGCACGCTTACATAACACTCATAAATCTGCGTTAAAATCCCTTGCGAACGTTCATCAATTTGTCCGCGAAGGCGTCTCGCGTTAGCAAACAATGATTCCAACTTCACCGAATCTTTCTGCTCGACCCATTCCTTTACGGTCGCCATCTGCTCTATCCAGTCATCCAATAATTTGCTGACAACTTCACGGTTACTCAGCAATACATCGCGCCACATAACAGGATGACTTGATGCAATACGCGTCAAATCGCGGAATCCACCAGCTGCCAACCGATGAAACCACTCATTCTGTTCGTTATAACGCCCTATCTGGACAACAAGTCCAGCTGCAATAATATGCGGAAGATGACTTATGGCACCAACAATCCGATCATGATCCTCCGCATCCATTGTCAACATCTGTGCCTTTGTTGCTTTGGCTAAAAATTGACTCAATTGATCTACATCGTTCAAATCTGTATCAGGTAAAGGCGTCAAAATGTAATACGCATTTTCAAAGAGAAATGCATCAGCTGCCCTCGTTCCGGACTGATGAGAACCAGCCATTGGATGCCCACCAATAAATGTGTAACCACAACGATTCAACTTTTGGCCGATCTGAACAATCTCTGATTTGGTGCTACCAACATCTGTAATCACACAAGACGGCTTTAGCTCAACTTGACACAGTCGAACCAGTGTCTGCTTGATTGCTCCGACGGGCAAGGCCAGAATAATTAAATCTGCACCCATGACAACTTGTTCGAGGTCTGTTGACCCCTCATCAATCATCTTTGTTTTTAAGGCAAAGTCAAGACTCTCCTGTGATTGGTCAAATCCTACTACTTCGACGTTGGTTCGCTCTTGAAGTCCAAGTGCAATGGATCCTCCGATCAAACCAATACCAAGAATTGCTACTCGTTTAAACATCGGATCAAATACTCCGCTTACTTTTCAGATATTCTGCAAAAACAGCCAAAAAACGTTGATTTTGCTTATGCGTTCCCAACGTCACACGAATATGAGTAGGAAATCCTAAAGTTTGACCGGAGCGCACAATAACACCCCTTTTTAGTAGATACTGAAATGCATCATCAGCCGAGTAACCGGTATCAATCAGCAGAAAATTGCCGTGTGCTGGATAGTACGAAACGTCCCATTCATTCAACGTTGAACAAACTTGTTCCATCTCTTGCTGATTTTTCCGCTTACATTCTTCCACAAATTCTCGATCTTGAAGTGCAGCGAGTGCTGCATGTTGTGCGAGCCGATTGGTATTAAACGGTTCACGAACTCGATGTAGCTCTTGAACAATTGCTGGATTTGTAATCCCATATCCTATCCGAAATGCAGCAAGCCCATAGATCTTTGAAAATGTGCGCAGAACAATTAGATTGGGGTAAGACGCCAAAAGGGAAAGTGTGTCTGGATAGTTTTTATCCACCACATATTCTGCATATGCTTCATCAACAACAACAATTACATTTTCAGGTGTTTTCTCTAAAAAGCGCTTCAACTCTTGATGATGAACAATGGTTCCAGATGGATTGTTCGGATTACAGATCCAAACAATCCGCGTCTTATCATTTATCGCTGCTTGCATTCTTTCTAAATCATGAACACCATCACGCAAGGGAATTTTAACGGGTTTCGCTCCTTCTATTAAAATGCCGATTTCATAGCGAGAAAAAGTAGGATCNGCAAGTACCGACTCCTCACCATCAATCAAATAGGCGCGGCAAATCATCTGTACAATNTCATCCGATCCATTTCCAAATATTAGTTGTTCAATATCCACTTCTAAATATTTGGCCAGCTGCTCAGCCAACAAAGTAGGATGACCCTCCGGATAAAGATGAAAACAATCTTTCTGTTTGGCTAATGCTGTCCACACTTTTTCTGAACAACCATATGGATTTTCATTGGAAGCTAGTTTGATAACATCGGTTAATCCAAACTCTCTTTTGACATCTTCCAACGGTTTTCCAGGTTCATATATTGGTAATCCTCTTACCGTTGTCTTTGGTTGCATTTGTTCACACCCCAATTTCTTTCTAAATCAACAGCTGGCGCATTGGCCTTCGCAAACCAAGCGCTTCCTTGACAGTATAAAATTCTATTTTTTCTATTTTACTTGCTTTTTAACGCTCTGACAAACGCCCNGATTTGCTGCAATCCTTCTGCCTTTGCTTCTTCCTGTAGCAATCGTTCCCTCTGCTCCTCAATCTTCTTCACCAATGCACTCCCAACGATAACCGCATCCGCATATTGCGAGAAAGTTTGGACATGCTCTGCTTTTGAAATACCAAATCCCACCGCAGTGGGAACGGGACTTAATTCTCGAACCTTTTTTAAAAAAAGGATCACTTCATTGGAGAAAGAATCGCGAACACCCGTTGTCCCCAGCGATGAAACACAATAAACAAATCCTTTCGCATGTTTAACAATCGCTGCGATCCGCTGTTCCGATGTCGGCGCAACCAATGGAATGAAAGCAATGCCTGCTTCTGCTGCCATTTCACGCAATGNTTCACTTTCTTCCAATGGTAAATCCGGAACAATCATGCCTGAAAAACCAGCATTTTTTGCTTCTTGAACAAGCGATGACAGTCCATACTGCAACAAGGGATTGTAATACGAAAACAGGATTAGAGGAATCTTACAACCACGCTCTCGTGCAGATTTCGCAACGGTTAACACATGTCGCAAATTAACACCATGTGTGAGTGCTCGCGTTGCTGCTGCTTGTATCACCGGACCATCTGCCATGGGATCTGAAAAAGGGACCCCCAATTCAATTGCAGCTGCTCCCTCTTGTTCCAATAACTCAATCAGATCAACGGTAACAGGAAGACTCGGATCACCGGTCATAATAAAAGGAATCAAGCGAACATCATGTTTTTTCTCAAAAACCGACTTGAGCTCGTTCATTGGGCTTTCCCCTCTTTCTGTCGACGGATGGTCTCTACATCCTTATCTCCTCTACCAGAAAGGCAAACCAACAAAACATCATTCTTTGATCGTTTTGCAGCCAATTGCATTGCTTTAGCAACGGCATGCGAAGATTCCAGTGCCGGTAAAATCCCCTCATACTTACATAAGGCACGAACAGCTTGTAATGCTTCTTCATCCGTTACCGCCGTATAATTGACCCGCTTCGTTTCTTTAAGATACGAATGTTCAGGACCTACACCTGGATAATCAAGACCAGCCGAAATGGAATGCGCTTCTTGTACCTGTCCAAACTCATCTTGTAATAAATAGGTATATGTGCCATGTAATACACCAGGGCGTCCTTTGGAAAGGGATGCTCCATGTTCATTCGAATGCAACCCTCTGCCGCCTGCTTCCACACCATATAACTCTACCTCTTGCTGATCGAGAAAAGCCGTAAACATCCCGATCGCATTGCTTCCACCGCCCACACAAGCGATCACAGCATCGGGCAGACGCTGCTCTTTTTGCAAAATTTGCTCTTTCGCCTCGTCTCCGATCACACGTTGAAAATATTTCACCATCTGTGGATACGGATGTGGTCCAACCACTGATCCAATACAATAAAAAGCATCCCGAACTTGTGCGACCCATTGCCGCAGTGCCTCATTGGTAGCATCCTTTAGTGTACGACTACCCGTTGTGACAGGTATTACCTTTGCTCCAAGTAGTTCCATTCGAAACACATTTAATTGCTGTCTTCGTACATCCTCCTCACCCATATAAACTTCACATTCCAAGTCCAGCAATGCTGCAACCGTCGCCGTTGCTACACCATGCTGTCCTGCCCCTGTTTCGGCAATCAACTTTTTTTTGCCAAGTCTTTTCGCAAGCAAGGCCTGACCAATCGTATTATTAATCTTGTGTGCACCGGTGTGATTCAAATCTTCTCGCTTTAAATAGATCTTTGCTCCACCGCATTTCTCCGTTAAGCGCTTTGCATAAGTGAGCGGAGTGGGCCTGCCCGAATATTCTTTAAGCAAGTGTTTCAGTTCTGCTTGAAACNCGTTGTCTTCAATTGCTTCATAGAAACCCTTCTCAATTTCGAGCAATGCATTCATTGTGGTTTCCGGAACATACTGTCCACCAAATTTACCAAAACGTTTAGCAAACACTGTTGTCAATTTGTCTCACCTTCTCTACTAATTCTTTCATTTGTTCTTGATCTTTCACTCCATTTTGCTCAATACCGCTGGACACATCGATCCCATCTGGATGATATGTCTTTACTAATTGGCTCACATTTGATGGATCGATTCCACCCGCCACCCAGAATGGAAGCTTCGCTCTACGACAAATGGCGGCAAAAGATGGAATTTTAGTCCAATCAAACCGCNTTCCNGTTCCTCCTCTTTGACCAGAAAAACTTGCATCAAACAGTGCAACATCAATCCAAGGGAAATAGGGCTCAATATGAAAATGATCGGTTGTTGGCTCAATATGAAAGACCTTAATCATCTGGGTCTTGGGGAACCGTTCTTTTAATTGTTGACATAACTGNGGTGACTCATCACCATGTAANTGGATGGCGGAAAAAGAAGCAATCGACAGCCAATGTTCCACTATCTCGACAGTTGGGTTCATCAACACCCCAACCGTTAAGAATCCGTCAGGTACAAATCGTATGATCTTCTCTAATTCAGCTTCCTCCACCGTTCGCTTCCGATTGGGCACACAGATAAATCCTAAAGCATCAATATCCAATGCAATAGCTTTGTTGATATCAGCTAACGTTCTTATGCCACAAAACTTAATAAATGTACGCCTTTCGCTAACCACCTAACAGCTCCTCCAAAGCTTGTTGCTGATTTGTCTGTCGCATTAGATACTCCCCAATCAACATACCATCTACCTGCGCTCGTTCCATCCGCTTCACATCACTAACTGAATGAATACCACTCTCCGTGATGACTGGACAGTCAGCTTGAATGAGTGATCGTAGTCGTTCCGTTACGGATAAATCGGTCTTAAATGTTGTTAGATTTCGATTATTGATGCCTATCACATCGGGATCACATTCAAGTGCTGTTTCAATCTCCGCCTCAGTATGGACTTCCATTAATACCTCCAAGCCCCATTTATGTGCTGCCTGACAGAGTCTTCGACATTGATTTCGATCTAAAATGGCCACAATTAACAATACAGCATCTGCACCAATAAGCCTGCTTTCAATGAGCTGTGACTCATCGAGTATAAAATCTTTACGCAAAACGGGAACCTGAACCGCTGCTTTGACCTTTGTTAAAAATCGATTCGCGCCTCGAAAATAAGTTCGGTCCGTCAANACTGATATCGCGCTGGCTCCTCCCGCTTCATAAGCTTTGGCAATTGCAATTGGATCAAACTGTTGACGGATCACACCTTTGGAAGGAGAAGCGGGTTTGATTTCGGCAATGATCGAATTTCCTTNCTTCTTGATCGCTTGTGCCAACGAGCGCACTGCTGGTGCTTGTCGGGCTTTGATCCGCTCTTCTTCACCAATTCTCTTCTGTAACTCAACAATCTCTTGTTGCTTTGTTTTCACAATTTTATCCAGAAACATATTGATTCTCCCTTGTCACTTCGATCATCTCTTCCAGTTTTCGCAATGCTTTTCCCTGGTCAATCAATTCTTCAGCTAGGCGCACGCCTTCTTGGATATCTCGCGCAACATCGGCAATATACAAAACTGCCCCTGCATTGAACGCAACAATATCACGCGCAGAACTTTTTTCGCCTGCAAAAACTTGACGTATTATGGCGGCATTGGTATTCGGATCACCACCAATAATTTCCTCGCGTTTTCCCACTGATAATCCGACTTGTTCGGGGTCGATTTCATATGTGATCACTTTACCATGATTTAGCTCACTTACTCGGGTCTTTCCAGTTACAGATAATTCATCAAACCCATCATAACTGGAAACAACTAACGCTTTTTTTTGTCCAAAAGCAGCTAGAACTTGTGCAANCAATGGTGTCAGCCTTGGATCAAATACACCAATTAATTGCCTTTTGACACCAACAGGATTGGTTAGCGGTCCCAATAAATTAAAACAGGTCCGAAAACCCAATTCTTTCCGAATCGACTTAACATTTTTCATCGCAGGATGAAAGATAGGCGCAAATAGAAAACAGATGCCGGTTTGCTCAAACATCTTTACCGTCGTTTCAGGTGCAAACTCTGCCCCAATCCCCAATGCCTCCAATACATCAGCACTTCCGCATTTGCTTGACGCTGCTCGGTTGCCGTGCTTCGCAATAGGGACACCTGCTGCAGCAGCAACAATAGCNGCTGCTGTTGAAATATTAAAGGTATTACTGCCATCTCCACCCGTTCCACATGTATCAACCGCATCGGCAAATGAGGGATGGTTTACTTTGGTAGCATGTTCTTTCATTCCTTCTACAAATCCCACCAACTCTTCGACCGTTTCACCTTTGATTCTTAAAGCAGTAAGTAAACTCGCAATCTGAACAGGCGAAAGATCGCCTGACATAATCTTGTCCATAACTTCTTTGGCTTCTTCTTTCGTTAACGAATCCCCATTAACAACTTTCTGAATGGTCGTGCTCAAAATCGATTCCTCCTCTGATCAAGATTCAAAACGGATGTACAAGCTTGAGAATGGAGGATCGATAAAAAAATAAAAGTCAAAGCAGGGCCTGCTTTGACTTTACTGGCAAAAGTTGTCGTTCAGCTCTGCTTTCCTCCACTGATCCATTCTCTACTATCCATTCTCAGCTCAACAAACAGTTTCAAGTTAATTCAACCATATCGAAGTTGTGGAAATATGTCAATTCCATTATTTTCTATTCGCCAAGTCCGGTCGCAAGCTAATCGCATCGCGTAAAAAAACATGTCGTATCTGATCTTGCGGTAAATCAGTGTTAACATGAATCAAAAAACGAATGCATTTTGCCAATGCACCCGGCACATCCATTTCCACTGCACAGATCACGGGAANCAATGCCCAATTGGGTTGGGAACGGATCGCTTTTGCCGGAAAAGTTGCATTCAAATCTNGGGTTACCGTAATAAAGATACTCGCTACATCCTCAGGCTGAAGATGATTCGCTTTGCAGATTTCCAAAAACAGCTCTTTGGTTGCGGTTAAAATCTCTTCTTCATCATTCTTCGATACGGTAANTGCACCTCGAATTCCCCTAACCATCATGTTGTGACACCTCGGATCTGTCGAAGTACTTCGCGAATGTCTTCTTCTTCAATGCCACGAACAAGTTCGACTTCTCCTATATCTTTCGCCAATACAAACGTATACTCACCACGTTTTACTTTTTTATCTCGCTGCATAGCTGATAGTAAATCATCAATGGAACATGGATCATAGCGAATTGGCAGTTGATAACGAGAAATTAACTCCTCTGTCCAATTGACTAGCTCAAACGAAAAATCATATCTCTTCTGACTTAAACGAATCGCTCCTGCCATTCCGATCGCGATTGCCTCTCCATGTGTATAAAATTGATAATTCGTAACGGCTTCAAGAGCATGACCAATGGTATGACCATAATTTAGAATGGAGCGTAAACCCTGCTCTTTCTCATCTGCTGAAACAACAGCAGCCTTGATCTGGCAGCCACGATAAATCGCCTTTTGTAAAGGTTCGGGGTCTCTTTTTAATAAAGATTCACTTGTGTTCATTAACCACTCAGCAAACGTACGATCCCAAATTAACCCATGTTTAATCACTTCTGCAAACCCCGAACGTAATTCCCNCTCAGGAAGTGTCTGTAAAACACTCAAATCAAACAATACCATTAATGGCTGGTGAAAAGCACCTATGTAATTTTTTGCAAGCGGATGATTCACTCCTACTTTGCCACCCACACTGCTATCATGTGCCAAAAGCGTTGTGGGCAACTGGATAAAGTCGATGCCTCGCATATAGGAAGCAGCCACAAAACCAGCTAAATCACCAATCACTCCACCGCCCAGTGCAATAATAATGCTTTTGCGATCCAATCCAAACCGTATGCATTCGCCAATAACACGTTCAACTTGCTGTAACGTTTTGCTTGTTTCACCCGCTGGAACCATTGTCAGTCCGACTGAAAAACCGGCGGTATCCAAAATCTTTTTGATCCGATCTGCATATAAAGGCCCAACATGAGCATCCGTAATGATCATCAGTTTCTGCTGTGTCGTAATGCCCGCTTGTTCCAGCAATGCTGGAAGATCCTGATAAATCTGCTCACCAACATAAATGGGGTATGTAGAACTGGGTGTCTGTACGTGAAGAACTTCCATCATTAAAACCTCAACACTCTTTCTTGATAACGTTCAACCTGTTCAATCAATTCATCAATGGTATCAGATGGGAACTTATCAAGCAAAGCGTTGGCAACTTCCCAAGCAACGACATTCTCCATAACAACACAGGCTGCTGGCACAGCGCAACTATCTGAGCGTTCGATACTCGCTTCAAAGGGTTCTTTGCTATCAATATCCACACTTCTTAACGGTTTGTAAAGAGTCGGAATGGGTTTCATCACACCACGAACAACGATCGGTTCACCCGTCGTCATGCCACCTTCAAAACCTCCCATGCGATTGGTCAAACGGTAAAATCCTCGTTCTTCCGACCAGGAGATTTCATCATGTACTTCGGAGCCTCTTCGTTCTCCAGCAGCAAAACCGATCCCAAACTCAACTCCCTTAAACGCATTTATACTTAATACTGCTTGCGCAATCTTCCCATCCAACTTTCGATCCCACTGAACGTGACTTCCAAGACCAACTGGGACTCCTTCCACGATTACTTCTACAATACCACCCAAAGAATCTCCATCTTGTTTCGCCAAATCAATCAATTTCATCATTTGTGCTGCTGCCTTTTCATCTAGACAACGAACGGGGGAATTCTCCGCTCGTTCCATTATCTCCTCAATGGTCAATCCCTCTTGTTTTCTTGCTTGAACCTCGCCAATGCGCAGAACATGCCCTGCTACACGAATCCCACATGTTTCCAAAATGAGCCGAGCAACTGCACCGGCCGCTACCCGCGCCGCAGTTTCACGAGCACTTGACCGTTCTAACACATTCCGCATATCGCGATGATTATATTTTAATGCACCATTCAGATCAGCATGCCCTGGCCTTGGCCTTCCAATTCGACGTTTCTCCTGAAACTCAGGATTGGGTTCAGCACTCATAATGTTTTTCCAATGCTTCCAATCCCGATTTTGAATCACCAAAGTGATGGGTGCACCAGTCGTTTTTCCAAATCTCACGCCGGATTGGATTTGTACTTCATCATTTTCAATCTGCATCCGCCGCCCTCGACCATAACCTTGTTGACGACGCTTTAGCTGAAAATCGATTTTTTCTTTATGAAATGGTAAATGACTTGGTACACCATCAATAATCACGGTTAACTGTGGACCGTGTGATTCTCCAGCTGTTAAATAACGCATCTGCTTCACCTTTCTTTTTTATCTGCTTCTATTTTACTGCTTAAAAGCACAAAAGGAAATAAGAAGTTAATCTAGGAGAAGTTTGTAATACAAACTAGTTTTTCTTTATGACCACAATTTACTCACAACAATCCTCACTTTTCCATCAATCGCACTCCAATCAAGCAAGAGCAAAAAGAGCTCAGCCGAAGCTGAACTCCATCGTCTGAAGTAGATTCTTTACCAATATTAATAGATCCATGAATCAATCGTCTTTTCATATTTGATTAGCTCTTCTTCCGCAAAAAACAAACTAATTTCTCGTTCAGCACTCTCTCTCGAATCAGAGCCATGAATCACATTCATCCCAACTTGTAAACCATAATCGCCGCGAATGGTTCCAGGTAGCGCTTCTGCAGGGTTGGTAGCACCCATCATCTGCCGCGCAACTTGTACTACATTCTCACCTTCCCAAACCATGGCAAAAACNGGCGAAGAGGTAATAAATTGAACAAGCTCGTCAAAAAAAGGCTTCTCCCGATGTTCTTGATAATGTTTTTCCGCTAATGCTTTGGGAACTGTCATCAACTTCGCCGCTACTAACTGAAACCCTTTTTGTTCAAACCGTTTTACAATTTCGCCAACTAATCCTCGTTGAACACCATCAGGTTTGACCATAATAAATGTTCTTTCCATTTTCGATCACCTTGCAATATGTATATTATTAGTTGTTATGCAAACTACAAGAAGATTTTAGCAGAAAAAAANATCTTTTGCGACAAACATCCTCAATAACTAATAAGAACGCTGTAAGATAAACTCCGTAATTTGATGCATGGACTTCTTCTGACGAATCGCAGGCAAAGGTTCAATTGCTTGCAGTGCTTTTCCTAAATATCGCTTTGCTAAATTGATAGTAAATGGAATTCCTTCGGAATTTTTTACAATCGGGATCACTTGGTTGAGAGATGTTTTTTTTCCCTTACTTTTTAAATACTCAGTGATAATCGCTTTCTCCTCTTTGGAGCCGTGAGTTAACAAATAAACAACGGGCAATGTTACATTTCCTTGCTTAAGATCACTACCTGCTGGCTTACCCAGTGTTTTTTCATCCCCCGTAAAATCAAGCACATCATCGATCATCTGAAAAGCCATCCCAACATAATAACCATAATCGTAGAGCTTGCGAACGACTTCCGGTGAAGCTTGACAAACAACGGCTCCCAATTTACAGCTAATCGCCATTAGTAAAGCCGTTTTGCGTTTAATTCGATGAAAATAGCGGATCACAGACGGATTTAATTGAAACAGGTCGCGAACCTGTTCAATCTCTCCTCGACAAACTTCAACAATCGTTGATGATAAAGTTCGATGAACTTCTGGCATCTGAATCTTATTAATCTCTTTCAGAGCAGAAGCGAAGATATAATCACCTGTGACCATTGCAACTTCATTGTCCCACTTCTCCTTAATGGTCAATTGTCCTCTTCTTGTTTTAGCATCATCAATGATATCATCATGGACCAATGTCGCCATATGAATCAATTCAAGNGTAATGGCGACACGCTTTAACTTCTCAAAGTCAAAGCGGCCAAAATGACCTGATAGCAAGACAAAAATCGGTCGAATGCGTTTCCCACCTGCCAACAATAAATGCGAAGAAGTTTTATGTAAATAGGGGTGATTCGTTTGTATCGATTGAGATAAACCCTGTTCAACTTCTTGTAGATCATTTTTTAATTCCTGATAAACATTTTGTAAGTCCATTCACTTCACCCTGTCATTGCAGATACATGCCTTCGGCATCTCCAGCAATTGAACCTCCACTTCCTCATCAAGTAATCCTAAATCAAACGCATGATGATAAAAGGTCTTTAACCCCATTAGCTCTTTTTCACCTAAATCATAACATAATCCTTGATAGTACTTGTTCCAAAATGATATACTTCCGCCCAATCGGCGCTGTGCCTCTTCGATTACAGGTTCTAATCGATTTTTTCCGATCGCTTTCGCCTGTAAAAATACTTCGGCGATTTGTTCGATCTCCGCCTTTCTTTCTTCTACAATTTCTCTTCGAATCGCCCATACCGCAAATGTCATGCTCAATCCTGTCCGCCGATACCACTCATAGCCGAGATCAAAAACAAAATAACTCGATTTGCGCCAGGATGCTTTTATGGCATCATCTCCAATCAACAAAGCAGCATCGGCCTGTTCCAACATTTTGTCAAGATCGGGAGCCACAAACTGATACTCCGGTTGAATCCCTTCAAATTTTTCCAAAATAACTCGTAANAGATGGACGGAAGTTGATGAAGCTGTTGTTAAAGCAATCTTTGCTCCATCCAAAGCAGAAAGCGAGTCTTTTTTGGAAAAAAGTAGGATTGACCGAACTGCCCCCCATGCACTAATCGATAAATTTGGAAGTAGCAAGCAATTGGAAAATTGCTGTGCATAAGCAAAGGAAGAAATGGGGCTAATCTCAATTGATCCTTCCATCATCTTCCGATTCAGTTCCGTTGGAACTTGGCGAACCCACTCAACCGCAATCGGCATATCGGTATCCCTTAAGTATTGGTAAACCGGTAAAACATTGGTATAGGCGATTTTGCCAATGCGAAACGGCCTCATCGATCTCACCTTTCTTCACCGTCATACAAGCACATCTATCATTGTAAAGATAAATAGAATAACACTCAAGATACCATTCATAGTAAAAAACGCGGTGTTCAACCTGGACAAATCATTGTGCGATACAATCGCATGTTCATAGACTAAGATCACCAATGCTATGAGCAATCCAATTGCATACCAGAACTGTAGTTGGGTCACAAAAAGCAAAATGATCAAGCCGATCGCTGTAACCACATGCAGCATGGACGAAATCCAAAGCGCTTTTTTAATTCCAAAACGAACAGGAATTGAATGTAAATTTTCTCTGCGATCAAATTCGAGATCTTGACAAGCATAAAGAATATCGAAACCGGCAATCCAAAACGTCACAATCAAAAACAACAGAATACTAATCCAGTCAATCTGAGCTGTCACCGCAATCCATCCACCCAATGGCCCAGCACCCGTTGCAATTCCTAAAAAGAGATGACAAAACCAGGTAAAACGTTTGGTATAGGAATAAAAAACAAGAATAACAACAGCAACAGGCATTAAATATACCGCCAAACGATTCAATTGTAGCGCTGCAAAAAACAGCAATAGAAAGGAAACAACCACAAATCCCCAGACAAAAGGAACAGTAACCAGTCCCTTGGGCAAGGCACGATCCGCAGTTCGGGGATTTTTTGCATCAATATGACGATCAATAAGACGATTTAAAGCCATTGCCGCACTGCGTGCTCCCACCATCGCCACCGTGACCCAACCAATCTGTTCCCAAGTTGGTAAGCGACCGTGTACTTCAAGGCTACCCAGGATTGCACCAATGTAAGCAAATGGTAAAACAAAAATGGTATGTTCAAATTTAATCATCTCGAGTACAATGGCAATTTTCCGCAACCAATTCATGGATGAGTCTCCTTTCTTGCAATGTGCAATGCTGTAATCGCGCCCGTTAAAGGATAGACTTCTACTTCAGCAAAACCAACTTCCTTTAACATCATCTGTTGCAGCTCTTGATAATCTGGAAAATCTTCGAGTGACTTTGGCAGCCATTGATATTGTTGATAGCGACCTGCAATCCACTTCCCAAGTAAGGGAAGAACACGTGTAAAATACAACTGGTAGATATTGCGAAAAATAGGCCAAGTTGGTTTCGATAGTTCAAGTGAAACCACTTGGCCACCTGGTTTTACCACACGTTTCATCTCTCGCAAAACTTGCAGGAGATCTGGGACATTTCGCAATGCAAAACCAATTGTTACATGATCAAATGTATGGTCAGGAAACGGAAGATGCATGGCATTGCCATGGATTAATTCAATCTGGCGATCCAGTCCCAGACGCTTCACCTTTTCTGCGCCAACATTTAGCATGTTTTGACTAAAATCAAGGCCAATAATTTTCCCCGTTTTGGACGCTTTCGCTAGTGCGATTGTCCAATCGCATGTTCCACAACAAACATCCAATGCTGTATCGCCTTTTTTTACTCGCATCTTCTTCATGGCAAATCTGCGCCATAATTTATGCATATAAAAACTAAGAATGCTATTCATGCGATCATAATCTGGGGCAATGCTTTCAAAGACTTGATGAACAAATTGTTCTTTTTCCTTTTTTTTCTTGGACACAGACGGGTCAACTCTCTTTCAACGCAAACTTTTGGATGAAGCTTTCAAAAGCATACAACAATGATAATAACTGCTGCTTTGGCCCCTCTTCAAGCCGATCCATCTCAAGTTGTAACTCGTTCCATTCTTGATATAGCCGCTGCTTCAGTGATGGAGGGAAATCCTGCCAAATCCCGCTCTTTTTCAAATCGTTCAGCAACAAAGACATGGAAATCGTTTTTTTCCATAAAAAAATAAAATCCTCTTGAGATCGAAAATAATCGGCAACTGCAAGCAACAACCCGCTTGTTACCTTTTTGTGATTCGCTAACATCTCCATATCGTATTTCTTTTGTTCACGCAATTTTACGTGTAAGGATAACTTAGCTTCATTAATCAATAAAATATTTTTGCAGAAATAGTCGATCAATGAGAATTCTTCATGCTGAACCAAGAATCGATAAAACAAACTGCTATAATAATCTCCCGCCAACACTAGCTGCTGACGCGTCCGCATCCTTGGCGTCTTCGATTGATCAGAGGACGCCTGAGCATGCATTTCCAGACCCATTTGTAATAAAGTTGCAGCAACTCCTAAGTGCTTTTTTTTGCTTTCATCAAAAGAGGTGTTGGAAAACAAAATTTCNAACATCTGAACAATGGTTTCTGGAAATTCCACCTGCCCAATACATTTTTGGATATAAGCATCTTGCAGAATTATCTCAATCTGCTTTCTTAAATCAAAATCAACGCACTCCACGGACGTCATNCGCGTCCCTCCACCCAATTGATACCGATCTTGAATGCACACACTTAACAACCATTGTAAAACAAATCATATCGTCAATTCAAATCGGTGGCTCAATTCTCTTCATTTTCTTTAATTGACTCAAACTGTCCATATGGTGTAAAAATGGTTGCATCTCCTCGCACTTTGACGGCTGAAGTATGCTCGGTAAATTGAGCAATCATCACTTCGCCTCGGTCCAGCTTCTCAAGATGATTAAATTTTGTCTCTTTCCCTCTGGTCAAGCCAATTACATTGACACCATCTTCATTGGCACGAATGGCAAAGAAACTATTTTTATCATAAGCCGACATGAAGATCCTCCTAATTAAGCAATTTTATAAGAGAAAAGACCCTTTTAAAAAGGGTCATGGTAAATAGCATACAACTCAAATTTTCCTTTGGTCGGGCTAGCCAGATTCGAACTGACGACCTCTTGCGCCCCATGCAAGCGCGCTACCAAACTGCGCCATAGCCCGATATGAATAACAGCAGTTTTCATTTTAATCGAATTGCATGGGGAATGTCAAGAATTAATTTCTTATCAATTGCAATATTTCTGCTCGTGTCTTCACATCTTCCTTAAATGTGCCACGGGTCGCAGTCGTAATTGTTTTCGTTCCAGGCTTATTTACCCCTCGCATCGACATGCATAAATGTTCCGCCTCTACCACGACCATTGCTCCTTTTGNTTCCAAACGTTGCATAATGGTATCAACTAATTGCGTCGTGATCCGTTCCTGCAATTGCGGTCGACGCGTAATCGTATTCACCGCACGTGCAAGTTTGGATAACCCTACAACCCTTTCCTTCCCAGGAACATAAGCGATATGGATTTTTCCAAAAAAAGGAATNAAGTGATGTTCACACATGGAGTAAAAAGGGATATCTTTCACCAATACATATTCATCATGAACTTCATGAAAATAGATTGAAAAATGTTCACTGGCATCCTGCGTCAACCCNGAAAAAATCTCTTCATACATTTTCGCTACCCGAAAAGGTGTATCCACTAATCCCTCCCGAGTTGGNTCTTCGCCAATTGCCTCCAAGATCATTCTTACCGCTTGCTCAATCTTTTGCCGATCCACCTGCATAGTTGCTTTCCTCCATACCATAATGAAATGCATTATAACACATCAAAAATTCTCAAAACAAANCAGACCCTCATCTGAGGGCCCTCTTATGTAGTCTTCCTTATAAAAGACTAATTATTAACAGCCGCCTTTAATTGTTTACCTGGACGAAACGCAGGCACTTTACTTGCCGGGATATGGATCTCTTCTCCAGTTTGTGGATTTCGACCTTTTCGAGCAGCACGATTTCGCACCTCAAAATTTCCAAAACCGATCAGTTGAACTTTTTCGCCTGAGCTAAGTGCTTCTGTAATCACTGAAAGGATTGCTTCAACCGACTGTGTCGCTTCTTTCTTTGTCATATCAGTGGCTTCCGCTACTTTGGCAATCAATTCGGTCTTGTTCATAACCACACCTCCTACTTCAAATCCACATGCTTATCATGAATAATCGTTACAAGTAACAAAGATATAGTAATACACCCGGTAGTGAAGTGCAAGAGATATTCGCTTGTTTTTCGCATTTCGACATGCACCCAACCCCACAGTTAATAAATAAAAAAAGCGCAATTTGCGCTCTTCAAAAACTGATTCATAGTCATTACAAGATAATGGCAATAAGTCCACCTGACCCCTCATTTACAATTCTCTCCAAGGTTTCTTGCAATTTATATCTTGCATTCTCAGGCATGGTTGCCAATTTCGCTTGAATCCCTTCACGAACAATGGAATTTAGCGAACGTCCAAAGATATCTGACTCCCAAATCTTCAGCGGATCTTTCTCAAAATCGCGCATTAAGTAATTCACCAACTCTTCACTCTGTTTTTCAGAACCAATAATGGGAGCAAACTCTGAATGAACATTTACGCGTACCATATGAATCGATGGTGCAGTAGCTTTTAAACGAACACCAAAACGTGTTCCCTGTTTAATCAACTCCGGTTCATCTAATGTCATCTCCTCAATCGAAGGAGCGGCAACACCATAACCCGTTGTCCGAACCATCTGAATCGCATCAGCCACCTTATCGTATTCCCGTTTAGCTTCACTAAACTCCTGCATCAGTTGCAAAAGATGATCCTTTCCTTTGATCTCAACGCCCACTACCTCTGTTAACACTTGATCATACAATTGATCAGGGGCATATAAATCGATATCAGCCATTCCTTTACCCAGATCCATATCGGATAGGGATGCCTTTTCAATAAAATCATACTCTACAAAACTTCCAACAACTCGATCAACATCACGCAGTCGACGGATATCCTTGACTGACTCACGAACAGCTTGCTCAAACTCTTGTCGCAACCAATGTTTTTCGTCTAAGACCATCACCCAACTGGGCAGATTGACATTTACTTCATGAACTGGGAACTCATACAATGCTTCTCGCAATACCCCCAGTATATCTTCCTCTTCCATGGAAACAACACTTAAAGCAATAACGGGAATATCATATTTTTCCGCCAATTCTGCTCGAAGCTGTTGGACGGATTCGCTATACGGTTGAGCGGAATTAAGTAACAGAATAAAAGGTTTGCCAACCTCTTTTAGCTCAGAGACGATTCGTTCCTCCACCTCAACATAAGCTTCGCGCGGAATATCTGCAATGGAACCATCCGTTGTGATCACAATGCCTAGGGTAGAATGTTCCTGAATCACTTTGCGTGTTCCAGTTTCAGCCGCCTCTTGAAAAGGAACAGGTTCTTCAAACCAAGGAGTATTAATCATACGCGGCCCTTTTTCATCTTCATAACCTTTTGCTCCTTCAATTGCATAACCGACACAATCAACTAAGCGGATATTGACATCCAATCCTTCATCCACTTGAATATTGACAGCTTGATTGGGTACAAATTTTGGTTCAATCGTGGTAATCGTTCTCCCAGCCCCACTATGAGGCAGCTCATCAGTTGCTCGGGTNCGCTCATACTCATCCTGAATATTGGGAATCACCACCAGTTCCATAAACCGCTTGATAAATGTTGACTTCCCCGTACGAACGGCCCCGACGACCCCTAAATAGATATCTCCTCCTGTTCGTTCAGCAATATCTTTTAATATATCTACTTTCTCCACGGTGCGACCTCCTTCATCATTAATATCAAACCAAATGTTAAGGCTTCATCCGGCTAGATTCTGATTGGACAATACTAAATATATGAGCCGAACAGTCTAATATGATTTTTTTTGCAAAAAAAGAGAGTCATCCGTTTGACTCTCAGCCTGTCGACAGATCCTTCTTAATGCACCTCTGCGATATGTACTCCCACAATACTTGCTTTTTGTGTTAAATACTTAGGATCACAACCCTACTCTATCACGTCTTATGGTATAGTATCCGAACCAACAAGCTCACCTTTTATGATTTCATCCTAATATAAAAATGAGAGATCTTGACAGAACCTGTTAACCACCCCAGCAGAAAAATCCCTGGAATAACCAATATATGAAACAAAAGCATTTGCAACCTTCTCACCTTTTCGATTCGTTTTTAACTATTTTTATGCAGACACCTGCTTGGATTATTCTTGGACGGTTGTAAAAACCGGTGTACCTTTTACAAATTTCATTGGCTTTGCAAAAGCAGGTACATAGATTGAATGTTTGGCCATCCATATTCGCAAATCTTCCTTTTCCGATGGCTTTTTCTTCGCCTTTTGGATCATTTTCATTGCTTCAGTTCGATAATCAATCATCACTTTTCCCTGCTGATCCATTATTAGCGGAAGCATTGCTGTTTGATCATATGGACTGGGGATCTGCACTTCATCCATTCCTAACTTATCAAAATCAATCGTAGCGTGTTTTGAGTCTAGTTTCTCCTTAATGGGTAATTGATGATGTCTTTGTTTATAATCATTGATCCGCAGCTGCATTTTCTCAACTTGATCATTTACGCGTAAATCAAAGAGACGTACCAATGGTTTCTCTTCCACATTGGTCAGCACATAGATAAAAAACCCTCCATTTTCATAAGCAGAAGGAGGAATTTGGTCGAGATATCCTTTTAATGCTTGAAAATCAACGACTGCTTTTGATGTAAACTTGATCTCATCCGCTTTATACCGATAAGGCAATACCTTTTTCTTTTGATAATACATATCTACTGCTGTTTGTACACGCTCAACATGCAAAGGTAACTGATCAAGCTGCAATCTTTTCTCCTGTGGATACAAACAACCGGAGAGCAAACAAAGCAGCAATAACACATAGATGATCCGTTTCATGGGCTTCATCCTTTCATAAACATCCGCAACACAAATAAAAAGGCTGGAATAAGCAGAACAGCAGCCAAACTCATCATCATAACCCGAAGCCACTTTTTTTGCTGCGTCCTGGCAAGTGCAATCAAGAAATTAATCAAAATCAACAAAAAAAGAATGACCATCATTTCAAACAAATCGACCACCATCCTTTGCTAATTAGTATAACAAATCCACGAATGCCTACCCATCTACAGGCAAATGTCCCATGCACATTTCGCGTAAATGAATAGGATATACGGACAGAAGCCTGATTCCTGGAGGGATGGATCTTGAAAAGAAAAAAACGTATCGCCAAAAAACGTGCTATAAAAAAACAACCCATATCTGAGAATACTCACCGTTCTCCCATTGTACCTGGTTTTTCTTCCTTGAATATCTCAAAAATGTTAAGCCATTTTGTAACATTTCGTTCAGCGATTCGCGATCTCAGTTCATCCATTCAACGCATGGAAAAAATTTTAGATACGACTTATCAGATGTTTGAAATCGTTCAAAATGTGATGAACCAACGCCATCATCCACCCATTCAGTCGCTATTACCGCCCGACCCTGAAAGCCAACATTCGTTTGAAGCGAAAGAAGAGTTTCCGTTGATGAAGCTTCCCAAAGAGGAAAACGAATCAGCACCACCTTTTTCGCAATTATTGCGTCAAATTGATCCAAACATTATCATTCAAATCTTGCAATCCCCCATTGTTCAGCGTTTTCTTTCACAATTCCTCGCTGCACCCAATAAAGTGTCACCCAAGATAAATCAATCCATTCATAAAAGAAAACAAGGGTAGTGCAACAATGCACTACCCTTGTTAATTCAGCCGACTNGATCCCTAACCTTATTCTAAGGCTCGATGTTGAATAATGGTTAGAGCTTCTTTAGCATATGCACAANAGAAATGAGTTGCAACTGCCAACAGCCATAATCATTGAAACCCTTGAAACATTTCTTCCAGCTCAGCGGTTTTTCCACGATTCATTAAATCAGTGACTGCCTTTTTTGGACTTTTTCCATGAAACAAAACCTGAAAGAGTTGATCGGTGATTGGCATTTCCACACCATACTTTTGCGATAACGCATATGCAGTTTGGGTTGTAGTAATCCCTTCTACGACCATCCCCATCTCGGATAAAATCTGCTCCAGCTTCTTTCCTTGACTTAACATATACCCTGCTCGCCAATTTCGACTGTGTTCACTGGTACAAGTAGCAATCAAATCCCCGACGCCAGCCAAACCAACAAAGGTAATCGGCTCAGCACCCATTGCTTTTCCTAAACGAGCAATTTCCGCTAAGCCTCTTGTCATTAATGCTGCTTTCGNATTATCGCCATAACCCAAACCAGCAGCTATTCCAGCGGCAATCGCAATAATATTCTTTAAAGCACCGCCAATTTCAATTCCTATCAAATCAGGATTGGTATAAACGCGAAAATTGGAATTCATGAAATGTGATTGCACTTCTTCCGCCAATGCGGACGAGGTTGAGCTAACAACAACTGTTGTGGGTATTTTACGAATAACTTCTTCAGCATGGCTTGGCCCCGCTAAAACGGCGATTCGATCATGAAATTGCGGCAATTCTTCCTGTAATACAATCGACATTCTCTTTAAACTCCCTCTTTCAATTCCTTTGGAAGCATGCACAACAATTGAGCGAGGCTCAATCCATTCCTTCACCTTACGAGCTGTCTCCCGCATCGACTGTGAAGGAACAACAAACAACACAACCTCCTTATCCACAACAGCTCGCCTTAAATCGGATTCTGCCACCAGTTGATCCGGCAAACGCACACCTGGCAAATATTTTTGATTGGTATGCTTCTCATTAATCTCGTTCGCAATGACCTTACGACGAGCCCAAACGGTTACATCATATCCATTTTCAACTAAAACAGAGGCAAGCGCTGTTCCCCAACTTCCTGCTCCTAAGACAACCATTTTTCTCTTTTGCATACTCAATCTTCGTTTCTCCCCTAAAATTTGAGCTTTCTCTCTGTACCATTTAACAAAGCACGAATATTATTTCGATGTTGGTAAATCGCTAGAATGGCCATCACCAATGTTGTCCAAAAATAGACCATCGATAATTCTTGGAAATAGGTAAAAGCCAAAATGACAAAAGGCAAAAGCGAAATACTAATAAGGGAGCCTAATGAAACATAACGTGTAATCAGAATCACCAGTATTGCCAATAACGCCGAAATAACTGCAGGCACAAAAGCCAAAGAGAGGGTTACGCCAAATGTAGTCGCAATCCCCTTTCCACCACGAAAACGCAGAAAAATGGGCCAATTATGTCCTAAAATGGCTGCAATTCCTGCAATCGCCATGACCAAGGCTGAGCCAGTCACTAAATAAGCCAGCCCAACAGCTGCTGCTCCTTTTAATCCATCCAACAATAACACAAGCAAGCCAATTTTTTTTCCTAGAACTCGTGATACATTGGTTGCACCAGCGTTTCCGCTTTCATAATTGCGAATATCAACTCCTTTGACAATCCGCGTAATCAAATAACCAAAACTAATTGAACCCAATAAATAACAAATAATCCATACCAAAATCCAGCTCCCATATTGAAGCACCACCATCACGGCTCCTCTCCATAACAGAATCCCATATTGTTATCTTTTCTTTCTTCTGAGTCGTATGCGAATGGGTGTACCCCAAAATTGAAACGATTGCCTGAGTTGATTCTCCAAAAAACGTATATAACTAAAATGAGCCAAGTCTGGATCATTGACAAACAGTGCAAACGTTGGCGGTTTTACTGAAACCTGTGTCGCATATTGAATTCGCATTCGCTTCCCTTTAACCGAAGGGGGCGGGGTATGGAGCACAGCTTCTTGAATCACTTGATTTAAAACTGAAGTAGAAACCCGCATGGCATGCTGTTCAGCTACTTCTTTCACTGTTGGCAAAATACGTGCAAGTCTCTTCTTTGTTTTTGCCGAAACAAATAAAATAGGAGCATATTGCATAAATTGAAAATGGTCCAAAATACGCTGTCGGAACTGATTCATCGTTTTTTCATCTTTTTCGACCGCATCCCATTTGTTGACCACAAAGATCGAGCCACAACCCGCTTCATGAGCAAGACCCGCAATGCGCTTATCCTGTTCAGCAATTCCTCGCTCACCATCAATGACAATGACACAGACATCCGATTCATCAATGGCTCTGAGCGCTCGAATAACGCTATATTTTTCAATCGACTCATATACTTTCCCTCGTTTTCGCAATCCAGCCGTATCAACCAGTATATAAGACTGACCTTGATACTCAAAGGGAGTATCCACCGCATCACGCGTTGTCCCCGCTATATCACTTACCAATACACGTTCTTCGCCTAGGATGGCGTTCACAATGGAAGATTTGCCAACATTGGGGCGACCAATGAACGAAACGCGAATCGTATCTTCTTCTTCCTCCNAACTTTCTTCTTCTGGAAAACAAGCAACTAACTGATCAAGCAAATCTCCTGTACCTGTTCCATGTACGGAGGAGATTGGAAACAGATATTCAAAACCTAGTTGGTAAAAATCATATACTTGATCCATATGTTTCTGATCATCAATCTTATTCACTGCCACAAGAACAGGTTTCTTTGATCGATGTAAAAATTGCGCAATCTCCTGATCAGTCGCTGTAATCCCTTCTCTTCCATCTACAACAAAGATGATCACATCTGCTTCATCAATCGCCAACTCAGCTTGTATACGAATCATGGTTTGAATTTGATCCTTGGAGCCATATTCAATGCCACCTGTATCAATCAGATGAAATGTTCGTCCATTCCAATCACTTTTATGGTAAATGCGGTCCCGTGTAATCCCAGGTTCATCTTCAATAATCGCAATCCGTCGACCAGATAGACGATTAAAAAATGTTGATTTTCCCACATTTGGTCTGCCAACAATCGCTACCACAGGTAAACCCATCTTTGTTCCTCACTTCTCTTATTCACTCGTTTTAACTGCAAATTTTATTATGTACCGATTTACAATCTTCTCTAAATATATCGATTACGCATCTGAAAAGCAACTCTTTCGTTGGATATGAGCAGCCGGCCTGCTGATTAACGCCCCCGCAAATGAATTCGCAATGAATGAATTCCATGTTCAAGCAAAACANATCCAAGCATCGCAAACCAACAAAAATCAAGAAATGGCTGTTCCCCTAACACAACAGGATTTAACATCTCCCCATTGACGATGAGAAGAAGGACGTGTATCAGCAAACATCCACCCCAAAGAAAAGCAATTCGCTCATAAAAGCTGGAAAAAGGAAGAAAAGAACCAATGGCAAAGAAAGAAAACATAAAAAGACGGACAGTCTGATCATCCCAATCCACGGGTAAAAAACATATCCAATGAAGTGTAAAAGCAATTGTACTCGCAGAAAGTAACATTACCCAAAATCGAACTTTCTCACGAACGTGTACAAAAAAATAGAAAAACAAAAAGATGATAAAAATGAATCCAACATGAACCGCAAAGCGTGAAGTAAGATAAAGTAGCGGNATCCAATATGACAAAATCATCAACACCAAAAAAAGATTCATCTGCCAACGCGAACAATGCAGTTGTTTCTCCAAATGGGGTAACCAATGGGTATAAAGTAAAATCCATAACAATAAAATTGAAAAAAGCATTGAGATACCTACCCATTTTTTTGCATAGTATATGCTGTTTGCAAATAAAAAAACCAGCTGAAAAAAGTAGCTGGTCTCTGGATCAAACTCATTTGAGATTGCGCAATTCGGGATAAACATCTCCCAATGTTATATTCAAACCAGAGTGACTCTCTTCTTTTTTCTCTATTTTCTCCGCTTCTTTTTGTTGTGCTTCTTCCACAGCACGAATGCTTAAGCTAATTCTCTTCTGTTCTGGCTTCATATCAAGGACTTTTACTTTTACTTCCTGATTCACTTCTAAAACTTCGGAAGGAGTTGCAATATGACGTGTAGAAATCTGAGAAATATGGACTAATCCTTCAACACCTGGGTAAACCTCTACAAATGCGCCAAAAGAGACTAAGCGACGTACAGTACCTGTAATAATATCTCCGACCTTAATATGGTCACCAACTTGCTCCCAAGGACCTGCTAATGTTTCTTTTAAACTTAAACTGATTCGCTCGCTTTCTGGGATTACTTTTAGCACTTTGACTTTGATCTTATCCCCTTCCGACAGCACATCAGATGGATGCTGAACCCGATGCCAAGCCAATTCGGAAACATGAACCAGTCCATCTACACCGCCAATATCAACAAAAGCGCCAAAGTCAGTCAAACGCTGGACTGTACCTTCCACGATTTGACCTACCTCAAGTGAACGGAGAACTTCCTCTTTCTTTTTCTGGAGTTCTTCATCCAACACCGCTTTCCGGGATAAGATCAGCTTATTTTTTTCGGGATCAATCTCAATCACTTTTAAAGCAAGCTCTTTTCCTTTATAATCCGAAAAATCTTCCACATAATGTCTTTCTACCAATGAAGCCGGAATAAAGCCGCGAACACCTAGGTCAACAACAAGTCCACCCTTGACAATATCGGCAACGGTTGCATAAATGGTTTCATTGGCTTCAAATTTTTGCTGTAACTTCTTCCAAGCTCGTTCAGCATCAACTTCTCGCTTCGATACGATGAGTTTCTCATGTTCTTCATCAAATCGGATTACTTTACATTCGATCTCTTCACCTTCATTTAACACATCCGATATTTTATCAACATGTAAACTTGATACTTCGGAGATTGGCAATATTCCTTCCCACTTATAGCCAACATCGACAAGCGCCTGTGAAGCTTCAATTTTCACCACTTTCCCTTTGACAATTTCTCCAAGCTTGACAGATGTTTCTTCTGTGATTTCAGTTCTTTTTTCCTCTGACATATACAAAAACCTCCCTGTCTACTATATAAATCATCATTATGATAAAGTGAATAAGATTCACTTATCATGACAAATTTGAATCCAATAACCGTTGAATTTCTTTCATCAAGCGATCAGTTAAATCGCGGACCGGATTTGAACTTTTGCCTTCATACTCATAAGGATGGATCGGTTTGCCAAAAACAACATATAGAGGACGAAACAAACGATATCCGCCAATGATCGCTGTTGGAATTAAGGGAACGCCTGCTCTGCATGCTAAAACAGCAGCACCTACACGGCCTTTCCCTAATTTCCCCGTTTTGGAACGGGTCCCTTCTGGGAAAATTCCCAATATTTTATCTTCCTTCAATAACTCCATGCCTTTCTGGATTGCTTCTCGACCTCCCCCCGATCGATTAACCGGAAACGCATTTAGATAACGTATAAGACTTCGGAAAATCGGAATGCGAAACAGCTCTTCCTTTGCCATAAAATGAACTTTTCGCTTCGTTGAGACACCGATTAACGGGGGGTCAAGATTACTGATATGATTTGGACAGATAATGGCCGGTCCCGTTTTCGGTATATTTTCGGCACCGATCACGCGATAGCGAAAAAATACCGAAAACAAGAACCGAACAATCCAATGCAATGTCAAATATAACATATCTTACTCTTCACCGCCCATTTTGGTGCAACAAATGGCTAAAATTTGCTCCACAACCTCTTCAATGGTTCGATTGGTTGTATCAATTCGAATCGCATCCTCTGCCTGACGCAATGGAGAAATAGCACGATTCTGATCGTTTTCATCACGCTTGCGTATATCGTCCCGTAATTGTTCCAGATCAACTTTAAGGCCTTTTGCTTTTAATTCGCGATATCTTCGCTTCGCTCTTTCATCAATTGATGCAGTCAAGAAAATTTTCACATCTGCATCGGGTAAGACAACTGTCCCAATATCCCGACCATCCATGATAACATGGTGATCGCGAGCGATTTCTTGCTGTTTCTTTACCAGAATCTCTCTAACAATCGGATTTTGAGCCACTTCGGATGCTAATTGTGAAACTTCAGGAGTTCGCAATTGTTCATCTATATATTCCCCATTCACCAATAAACGATCAGAAACCATTTCAAATTTTGTTGATTGAACCAATTGGCGAATTGCAGCTGGATCCTTAAGATTAATCTTTTGCTTTAATGATCGCCAGGCAACAGCTCGATACATCGCTCCTGAATCCAAATAGAGAAACCCCAATTTCTTCGCTAAAATACGGGCAATTGTACTTTTTCCAGATCCTGCTGGACCATCGATCGCAACTGCATAGAATTTCATAAGCGTTACAAGTCCTCCACATATAAAAAATAATCGAGCAGGTCGCACCCTGCTCGATGGATGACTATATTTGCTTCTGCTTATTCAAGTACAATCCAAATCGAAAACACCGGACCTTCGACAAATTTCATTGGTGCATGGACTTTTATGTATTCTTTTATCCTACTCNTAACAAGATGCTAAACCTGCTTAAAGAATAACATAAAAGACCATGACATGCAACGGAAACCATTGTCTCCGTTTCCTTTTCTACCTAAATGGAAACACTTATCTGTTCAACTCTCTCAATAAACTCCTCATCTGCCGTTTTTGCATTCAAGAAGAGGCGATAATAATCTTTTCCTAACTTGCCGATAAATTCATAACAGAGAACTGGTTGGCCTGCCTCATTGTAGATATAGGCCAAATTGACCTTTTGAATTTTTAAATTGGGATTCACCTGTTTACGAGCTTGCGCAACCGTCAGTTTTGGTTTGGATTCTTTCTTCTCAATTTGATTAAAAATATATTCGCCGGCTTGTAAACCCAAGATTTCTCCATTATCAAGGGCAACCTTTACCGATACAGCCTCTGGATAAATTCGAATGTTTCCTTCTCGATGTACGAATTGAAAAGAGTAAGAGTCATTTGCTTCGTCAAAAGAGACAATCTCCATATTTTGATAACCTAATCGTTTGAGAAACTGCTGCGCTTTTTGTTTGGCATCTTGATATGTCAACCTTGGCGTTCCGATCGTACGATTGGTCATCATCCAAACAAGCTTTCCACCAATTTGAGTTACATCTGCATTAATTTCCTTATTCTTTTTTGGTCGATAATGAACGCCGTAGGTAACAAAGTCTCCCTTTTTATTTAGTGTCACACTAATCCCCTTTGTGGAAGGCAAACCAAGGACCTGTTTCATTTTTTGGGCAACTTCTTGTTTGGTAACCTTTCTTCCCTTCAAACGTTTCCATTTGGTTCGATTTTGCACCTGTAGATTGTTAATCGTGGGCCCCCAATCTACTTCGGTATACTGTTCCACTGTCTGATTTACTTTTTTAAAGCCATCGATAATNGTATTATCGAGATTTTCTTTCTCGGATACAAATGCCTGTTCCACATCCATCCAACGTAAATTTTGTGTAATCACTTTTTCCTGTAATGAAGATAAATCATTACTAATCTGCCTTGAACGCTGATGCAAAACCTGTAAGGTCTTTCGTTCTTTTTCGCTTAATGGTTGACGATCCAAATCACGAACAGCAACCTGAAAAGCAAATTTACCAATCTGTGTAACAAATTCTTCTGCTTTATCAAACGGCATCAGTGTCATTGGCAACTGACCAATATCGCTTTGGGCGGCATAGGCCAAACGCCAAACATTGGACATTGAATTAGACAACTGTTTTCTTGAATTTAATGCTAGCGTTTTTCCAAGTTCTTCTTCCAAATGGCTGATGTGATAATTCAAATCGTGAAAAGCACGCTGATATTGATTTTCCATCTTGATTAAAATCGAGTTTTTATCCTGATATTCCCGATAACCCCAAACAGCTGTAATCACAAACGCTATCAACGTAATAGGAAAGAAGATCGCAGCTATTTTACGATACATTGCATACTCGCTCCTTATCGACAAAAAATATGTTTTCCGATCCGCTTCACTTGTGGCCTAGACCAAATCCATTTGGATGTGGCCGTCTCAGGATTGAAATAATAGAGACAACCATTGGATGGATCCCAGCCATTAATCGCATCCATGACAGCCTTTTTTGCCGTTTCATTGGGCGTCAGCCAGATTTGACCATCGGTTACAGCTGTAAACGCGCCTGGTTGAAAAATAACGCCCGATACCGACTGTGGAAATTGATCGCTTTCTAAACGATTTAAGATCACAGCGGCAACGGCAACCTGCCCAATATAAGGCTCACCACGTGCTTCACCATACACCGCATTCGCCATTAACTGGATATCATTTTTCGAAAACCCCCCACTGCTTTTTCCTGTATTTGCAGCAATGGTTTCTTCAGTTCCATGCAAAAAACTAACAAATAAACACAAAAGTAACGGTATGATAAACCGATAACGCCAATGTTGCCTTTCTTTTATCAACGCGAACAGCCTCCAACTGAAAAGCTTTTGGCAGTAGTTTGAACCTTTGCTGCAGAAATTATGTAATAAATCCGGACAGCACAACNCCACAAAACGAACTTCACTCAAAATAGCCAGAAAAGGTCGCTTGTGCTCGCAATCCAATTTTGAAAGAAGAAGCTTTAAATCCCGTTTTTATAAAAACATCCTCCTGCCTGAATATTCATGCAGAAGGATAAACCCCTTTCTCTATCGTGTTGTTCTGTACGGTTGCCTCATGGAACAACCTTCTCACTTTTAATTTCAAACTCTGTTTCATTATCACAAAGACAACGCTTAAAGCCAGTATCNATTCTTCCATTCTTCATTCTTCCTCTTAGGAAATACCGCTCACCACACCGACGGCAAAGAATCATCACCCGGTAACGATTCTTTTTGCTCACGTTGTTCTTCACATCCTTCAAGGCTTGATTGCCTATAGTATGACCATGTCTTTCCCATGACATGCGAGCATCTGCATGGTAAAATCAAGTTGCACATGAACAAAAAAAGGGTGATATTCTTGGCAAAAAAAAGAGTGGTTGTCATCAACACAGGCGGGACAATCGCAATGGAAGAAGATCCAACTGAAAAAGGGGTTGGTAACGTTAATTCAACAAAATTGGAAGCCGTTCTGCCCCTTGTACATGACAACACTGAGGTAACAATGCAGCATATTTTTAATAAACCCAGCCCTCATATCACCTTACAAGATATGTATCAGCTTGCTAAAAAAACACAAACAGAACTGGAACAAGAAGAGGTGGCTGGAGTTGTCATCACTCATGGAACTGACACATTGGAAGAAACAGCATTCTTTCTCCATTTGACCATCCAAAGCAAAAAGCCGGTAGTGATCACGGGTGCAATGCGTAGTCACAACGAAGTGGGCGCAGATGGTCCACGCAATCTAATCCAAGCTATACGCGTCGCTAGTCATCCCTCTGCCCAAAATCGCGGCACACTTGTAGTTTTTAATGATGAAATCCACTCCGCCAGTGCTGTCACCAAAATACATACGCATCATTCTTCCGCTTTTCAATCACCTGGACAAGGTCCAATTGGTTATACCTTTAAAGAACACATTCAGTTCTATACACCTCCCCAGCGCGAACCACTGCTACCACTGGTTGCACCTCAAGCAAATGTTGTGTTAATCAAAGCAGTTGTTGATCAAGACGATCAACTCATTCAATTTGCAATGCAGCAACCCGTTGATGGAATCGTGATTGAAGCTCTGGGACAAGGTAATTTGCCTCCTCGCATCTTAGCTGCTTGTCGTGAAGCAATCGAACAAGAGATCCCCATTTTGCTTGTTTCTCGTTGCCTCGAAGGACATGTTGAGGGAACATACGATTATAAAGGGGGCGGAAAACAACTCAAAGAACAAGGATTTATTTTTTGTCCAGGTCTTTCAGGCCCCAAAGCACGCATTAAACTGATACTATCTCGCTCAGCGGAAAAACAACTTCCATCCTTCCGCCCTTTTTACAAACCATCATAAAAGGNCACCAACAGATCGTGTTCCTTTTATGATGGTTTGGCTTGCTTCTTCCATACAATTCTTTTGCCATTTTTCTGCCGTAAAAGCACCTTGAGATAAAAAGTTT
>JGI1652J44930_10000105_pt1 | contig 31886 bp, 33 predicted proteins | sample NewIslsDNAsample_FD_44930 | JGI IMG/M metagenome (IMG submission 44930)
AAAAAAATGTTAAATCTTGTATGCGGCTGAAAAAATCTCTATCATTTTAATAAAGGAAGGTCAGGTGAGAAAAATGAAAGAAGCGCAGGAAGCCCTTCTGGACTATCTCCATTTTCTGAGAGTGGAACGGCAATATTCAGCAAATACACTGGCTTCCTACCGGCGGGATTTGGAAGATTATTTGGAACATTTACAGACAGTTCAGAAAATCGAATGTTTAAATGAAGTGGACCGTTCAAGAATATTATTATATTTGGAACATTTAAGACAAAACGGGAAATCCCCCCGAACCATTGCGCGTCATATTTCGTCCATCCGGTCATTTCATCAGTTTTTGTTAAGGGAGAAAATTGCAGACCACGACCCTACAGTCCACTTAGAGATGCCTCAAATCGAAAAAACATTGCCAAAAGTACTATCCATAGCAGAAATCGAAGCGTTGATCCAGGCTCCCGATCAATCAAAACCCCAGGGAATACGAGATGTTGCCATGATAGAACTGCTTTATGGAACAGGGATGCGAATCAGCGAGTGCGTTGATTTAAATTTGGAAGATGTGCATTTAACAATGGGATTTGTGCGTATTTATGGAAAAGGCGGAAAGGAGCGGATTGTTCCCTTGGGGAAAAGCGCTCTTTCCGCCTGCGAAAAATATTTGCGGCATTCCCGCCATCTCCTGCAAGGAAATTATGGAAAAACCGATGCCTTTTTCATCAACCGCCGGGGAAAACGTTTAACGCGGCAGGGATGCTGGAAAATCCTGAAACAGTACGCGCTCGCCGCAAACATCAAAAAAGAGATGACCCCCCATATATTGCGGCANAGTTTTGCCACACACCTTATCGAGAACGGGGCCGATCTCCGCGCGGTNCAGGAAATGTTGGGTCATGCGGATATCTCAACAACTCAAATTTATACCCACATCAGCAAAACAAGACTTTCGGAAGTCTACAAACGATACCACCCCCGTGCGTAGGAGGGGAGCATAGGAGGAACCGATATGCAATCTTTTAAAAGAATTCATTTAATTGTATTGGATTCTGTCGGAATCGGGGAAGCCCCCGATGCGGATCAATTTGGCGATGCAGGCTGCGATACCCTGGGCCATATCGCGGAGGCGGTAAATGGACTGGATTTGCCGAATCTTCAGGCCCTGGGATTGGGAAATATACGGGAGATAAAAGGAGTCAAAAGGGTACCTTCCCCAAAGGCTTACTTTGGAAAAATGCGGGAGGCTTCCGCGGGAAAAGACACAATGACCGGACATTGGGAAATCATGGGACTCAAAGTGGATAAACCTTTTAAAGTCTATCCGAACGGATTCCCGGAGGACCTGATCAGGCAATTGGAAGAGCAAACGGGACGCAAAGTGATTGGCAATAAGCCGGCAAGCGGCACGGCCATTATCGAGGAATTGGGAAAAGAACATATGGAAACCGGGGCGATTATCGTCTATACATCCGCGGATCCGGTCCTTCAAATTGCCGCCCACGAAGAGATTGTTCCGTTGGAGGAACTATATAAAATTTGCGAGATTGCCCGAAAACTGACACTTGAACCTGAGTATCTGGTCGGAAGGGTGATTGCCCGCCCGTTTGTGGGAACACCCGGAAACTTCAAACGTACGGCGAACCGCCATGATTATGCCATCAAACCTTTTGGAAGGACGACGATGAATGAACTGAAAGATCATGGTTTTGACGTGATCGCACTCGGGAAAATTTCGGATATCTATAACGGAGAAGGCGTGACGGAGGCGATCCGCACGCAAAACAACATGGATGGAATGGATAAGTTGGTGGAAGTTGTAAAACGGGATTTCCACGGATTAAGTTTTTTAAATTTAGTAGACTTTGATGCAATGTACGGGCATCGCAGAGATCCGGCCGGCTACGGACAAGCATTGGAAGATTTCGACCGGAGGCTCCCCGAAGTTTTGGAATTATCGAGGGATGACGATTTAATCATCATTACGGCCGATCATGGCAATGACCCGACCTTTAAAGGAACGGACCATACAAGGGAATACGTGCCGCTGCTTGTTTATTCCAAACGCTTCAAAAAGACGGGAGACCTCGGATTGAGAGAGACGTTCGCAGATATCGCGGCAACAATCGCGGAAAACTTCCGTGTTCCCGCTCCGGCCAATGGAACCAGCTTCTTGTCATGTTTAATGTAGAGGGGGGATTCAGATGAGAATGGTGGATATTATTGAAAAAAAGCGGGATGGCAAGGAACTTTCAAAGGAAGAAATCCGTTTTTTTGTCAATGGATATACGGAAGGGGCCATCCCTGATTATCAGGCGGCAAGTTTTCTTATGGCCGTATACTTTCAGGATATGACGGAACGCGAACGGACCGATTTGACAATGGCGATGGCGGAATCAGGGGATACGATTGATTTGTCGGAAATAGAAGGAATCAAGGTGGATAAACATTCGACCGGCGGCGTGGGGGACAAAGTGACTCTTTGTTTGTCCCCCATGGTGGCCGCCTGCGGGGTTCCCGTCGCGAAGATGAGCGGCCGCGGATTGGGGCATACAGGCGGAACGATCGACAAATTGGAATCCATTCCGGGTTTTCAAGTAGAACTGTCAAGCGACCGGTTCATCCGGCAGGTCAATGACATCAAATTGGCGATTGTAAGCCAAAGCGGCAATCTGGCACCGGCGGATAAGAAAATTTATGCCTTAAGAGATGTGACAGGCACTGTTCCAAGCATCCCCCTTATCGCCAGCTCCATCATGTCCAAAAAAATCGCGAGCGGTGCTGATGCGATTGTATTGGATGTAAAAGTGGGAGAAGGGGCATTTATGAAAACGGTGGAAGAAGCGGAAGAGCTGGCCCATGCCATGGTGGCAATCGGCAACCGGGCGGGAAGAAAAACGATTGCGATTTTATCCGATATGAGCCAGCCTTTGGGTTATGCCGTAGGGAATGCCCTGGAAGTAAAAGAAGCGATTGATGTGCTGAAAGGAAGAGGCCCGAAAGATGTAACCGATCTTTGTTTGACGATCGGCTCATACATGGTGCTTTTGGGCGGCAAAGCCCAAACCATTGAAGAAGCAAGAACGAAACTGAAAAAGGCGCTGGACTCCGGTGAAGCATTGGAAGTGTTTAAAAGATTTGTGGCGGCCCAGGGGGGAGATCCGTCCTTTGTGGATGACCCGTCTTTGTTGCCGCAGGCGCATTATAAAGTGGAAGTTCAGGCGGAAAAGTCCGGATTTGTGAAAAAAATAATCGCCGACGAAATCGGGCTTGCCGCGATGCTATTGGGGGCCGGCAGGGAAACGAAAGATTCGGAGATAGATTTGTCGGTGGGCATTGTATTGAATAAAAAGGTTGGGGACTATGCAGAAAAAGGAGACTCATTGGCAACCGTCCATACGAACAAGAAAAATATAGAAGAAATCATTGAAAAAATATCTTCCAATATCATCCTTTCAGAGGAAAAGGGGGAAGTCCCTTCTTTAATAAAAGAAATCATTGCAGAGTAATGAGGGCAACAGCTTTTAGATGGTTTTCAGGAATGTCCCAAAAGAGCGAACGATAAAATATTTCCGTTCGCTCTTTTTTTTCTTTTNGAAAGATTCAATTATTTGAATCATCAAAAAAGATTGATATTTTGTCAGAAAAACTGTGACAAAATTATGAAAATTGTATATTATAAAACTTAATAAAGAATTTTTCGCACATAAAAAAGAAAAAGAAGGGGTAACATGGATAAGATTTTGCGGGGGAGATTCGAAGGATATTCATTGAATTCTTTCAAACGGGATGTAGTTTCGGGGACAATTGTCGGAATTGTGGCGATTCCATTGGCGATGTCATTTGCGATTGCTTCCGGTGTAAAGCCGGAGTACGGAATTTATACGGCCATCTTCGCGGGGATCCTGATTTCGTTGTTCGGGGGATCAAAATATCAAATCGGAGGACCTACAGGGGCGTTTGTTCCGATATTATTGGGGGTTGTTTTGGCATACGGTTACGAAGATCTGCTGCTTGCAGGTCTGATGGCCGGTGCCATGCTGATCCTGATGGGCGTCTTCCGGTTGGGCCTTTTGATTCAATATATTCCTAGGCCTGTGACCATCGGTTTTACTGCAGGAATCGCGGTGATCATTTTTTCCGGACAAATTGCCAATTTTCTCGGCTTGCAAGGTTTAAAACAGCATGAACGTTCTATAGATAACATGAGGGAAATCGCGTCCCATTTGCATACAATCAATATCTATAGCATTNCGGTTGCGGCAATCTGCCTGGCCGCCATCCTCATCACCCCAAAAGTGCTGCCGAAAGTGCCGGGGCCGCTTGTGGGCATCATCGTTTCTTCCGTTGTTGCGGCATTATTTTTCAATGGACAAGTTGCCACAATCGGAACCACGTATGGCGAGATACCGAACCGTTTGCCTCAATTCAGAATACCGGAGATTACGGTGGACCGGATGATTTCACTTTTGGGGCCTGCGTTTGTCATCGCGATGCTGGGGGCAATCGAGTCCCTTCTTTCGGCCGTTGTGGCGGACGGGATGACAAACAGCAAACACAATTCCAACCGGGAATTGATTGGACAAGGCATTGCCAATATGGTGACGCCGCTTTTTGGGGGAATTCCTGCAACAGGAGCGATTGCCCGGACTGCAACCAACATTAAGTTCGGCGCCGCGTCGCCTCTTTCCGGTGTCATTCATGGGGTTTTTGTTCTGATCACTTTGCTGATATTCGCGCCTTTGGCATCGCACATTCCTTTGGCGAGTCTGGCGCCCGTTTTGATGGTCGTTGCCTGGAATATGAGTGAGCGGAAGCATTTTAAGCATGTGTTGAAACTGAAATCGGGGGATTCGCTCGTTCTCATCATCACATTTTTGCTCACTGTCTTAACGAGTTTAACGATTGCCGTCATCGTCGGATTAATGCTCGCAGTTCTTTTGTTCGTAAAACGGATGAGCGACATGCTGATTGTGTCAAAAGTGTTGCCGGACCATAAAAATAACGGGAAAGTTCAACCGCATATCGTAAATGAGACGCGGGACTGCCCTCAAATCAGCATTTATACCATCGAAGGTCCATTGTTTTTCGGGGCTGCCCAGACTTTTGAAGAGAGGATTTTAAAATCGATTCATTATCAGCCGAAGATTCTTATTCTCCGCATGGGCAAAGTGCCTTTTATTGATGCGACGGGCGAGGCATATTTGAGAAATATTGTAAAAAATTTCAAGGCCCAGGGCGGACGCCTTCTTGTGACAGGGGTGCAGCCGGGGCTGAAAATCCTTTTGGATAAAAGCGGATTGACAAAAGAAATCGGAGAAGAGCATTTTTTTGAACATACGGGAGAAGCCATCAACTACGCATTAGGCAGCGTCAATCGAAATCATTGCATCGGTTGCAAACATTTCGCTTTCCGGGAATGCGAAGAATTATCTGCGACAAAAATCAGTTAATGAAGAATATAGGACTTAATGGCCAAAATTTGGCCATTAAGTCTTTTTGTGTTTAAAATTCTTCCTATTTTTCCATACTAAAGCTGATAAGGTAATGCCTTATTAACTTTTCAATTGTTTCATGATGATAAAGGGGCGTTTTAATTATATCGGGTTGCACTGCAAAAGGGATTATGCGGGAGGCGATTTGCATTTTTGCAATCTTCCATCACCGTTTTTGGAACTCCACTATCGCTCTGAACATTTATTAAGAATCGCCGTTTCCGTGAAGAGCTTGCAATCCGTTCACTGACTCCTCGAAGGCTCCAACTTTCCTCAAGCTCGTCAAATCTTGTGCAGGATGGGTGGTGGATGAGGTACGTGGAACCGGTAAAAAACATCTGAAAAGATTGTCGTATTTTTACTAGTTTCAACGAATTTCTTCTACTATTGTCAATTGAAAGGATTTTAGACGGGCTGTGTGGAAATTGCGAAGGGAGGAGGCGAATAACGGATGAATTATGAAATCAATATGGAAAATGATATTGCCATTATCCGCCTTTATGGCGAATTAGATCATCATGAAACGGAAAAAATCCGGACGGATATTTCGAAAACGATATTAAAAGGAAATTTGCACACAATTATTTGGAATTTAGAGAGATTGAATTTTATGGATAGTTCAGGTGTTGGCCTCATCTTGGGCCGCATGAGGGAGTTGAGTGCGGTCAACGGACGTACCATTATTTTAAATCCTTCCAATACAATGAAAAAAATATTTCAATTTTCGGGGTTAGGAAAGTATGTGATGGAGGGAAAAGAAGAAGAGGCTATTTTATATGCAAGGGGGATTGTGAATGGATAACGAAATGACACTTTCATTTGTTGCATTAAGCGAAAATGAAAGCCTGGCAAGAATAGCGATTACAAGTTTTGTGGCACAATTGGATCCAACGATTGATGAACTTTCCGAATTTAAAACGATTGTTTCAGAAGCTGTGTCCAACGCAATCATTCACGGCTACGATGAGGATGGCAAAGGGATTGTGACAGTTCATGCGGTCCGGGAAGGGGATGTTGTTTCGGTAGTTGTGAAAGATGAAGGAAAAGGAATTCCTGATATTAAAAAAGCCATGGAACCTTTATACACGACGAAACCGGATATGGAAAGGTCCGGCATGGGCTTTACAATCATGGAAAGCTTTGCCGATCATCTTCAAGTGGAGTCAGAACCGGGAGTCGGCACAGTGGTGACGTTTTCCAAAAAATTTCACTCGATGAAAATGAAACAAATCTCCTGAATCCTGGAATGGTTTTCTTCACCTTTGATTTGAATATCAGGAATAATTTTCGAATTGGATGCCAATATATTTAGAGGTATTGGAAGAAGTAAGGGGGATGAGGACAATCGAACAGCCGTCCAATGTATTGACGCAGGAAAAGATGCGGGAATTGATCAAACTCGCACAAGCTGGTGACATGGAAGCTCGCAAGCAAATGATTGAAGGGAATACACGGCTTGTTTGGTCGATTGTTCAACGCTTTGCTTCTAGAGGGGTAGAGCTTGAAGATCTATTCCAAATTGGTTGCATCGGTTTGATGAAATCGGTGGATAAATTTGATCTATCATACGATGTAAAATTCTCAACCTATGCGGTGCCAATGATTATTGGAGAAATACAGCGATTTTTAAGGGATGACGGAATGGTGAAAGTAAGCCGTTCCATCCGTGAGTTGAACTATAAAATTCGACAAGTTACCGATGAGTATTTAAAGACCAATGAGAAGCCGCCTTCAGTCTCCGAATTAGCAGAAATGCTTGGTGTGACGCAAGATGAAATTCTGATGGCAACCGATGCTATGAGAGATCCGGCTTCCCTCCATGAGCAATTGTTTGAATCGGAGGGGGATTCCATTACTTTGATGGATCAAATGAAGGATGAAAAATCGGAATTGCCGTTTCAGTATATTTCATTAAAAGAAGTCCTGAAAAAGCTGGATAAACGGGAACAAGCCATCATTTACTTGCGCTATTACCTGGATTTGACCCAGACCGATATTGCTGAAAGGCTTGGTATTTCCCAGGTGCAAGTCTCGAGGCTGGAAAAGAAAATTTTGGCCCAATTGAAGCAATGGATGGATACATCCTCAAATACAACAAGAAAAACGAAAAAGACGGTGAATAAATGACGAACAGAATTTTTGCATCATTAGAAGAAGCAAAAGAGTTTTTATATTCAAAATTTGGAAAAGACGAATCTTTCGATGTTTGCATCAAGGAAGTTCATGTAAAAAATTTGCCGGTGCTATGTGCGTATATAAGCGGCCTTGTTGACGGTGCGACGCTTACTGTCCAGTTGACACCGCTTTATTTTGATAGCGATGAAAAGCAAGGGAATCCGGTGAAAGAGGATGATACTTATTTTGACAATATTTTCAATTTTTACGGCAAATCGGAACCGAAAGACCGGGATGAATTTCTGCTTGGCATCCTGAGCGGCCAGGTCGGCTTTGTTACCCGGCAAGGCTATGCTTATTTGACCGAGCTCAGAAATTATCCCGGACGTCAACCCGAAGAACCGGATAATGAAAAAGTCATCCGGGGTTCCCGCGACGGTTTTGCCGAAAACATCATGTTCAATACGGCGCTCATTCGCAGAAGAATCCGGAGTCCCGAGCTACGCTTCGAATTGTATAAAATCACTTCTGATGGAAAAACCGACGTAGCAATTGCTTACATTAAGAATATTGTGAATGATCACCACTTAAAATGGGTGAAGCAGAGGCTCGAAGAAATCAAACATGATGGACTGACGATGGCCGACAAGTCGTTGGAAGAGTGGCTGTTTAAGCAAAGATTCCATCCGGTTCCATTCGTCCGATATTCGGAGAGACCGGATATCGTCGCCGCTCACCTCCTTGAAGGCCATATTGCCATCATTGTCGACACTTCTCCGTCGGTGATCCTGCTTCCGATCACCATTTTCCATCTAATGCAACATGCCGAAGAATACCGGCAATCCCCTCTAGTCGGATCTACTGTAAGACTTTTGCGTTATAGCGCAATTCTGTTAAGTTTGACATTAATGCCGATTTGGTATTTGCTGGCCACACACGAAGAATATTTGCCGGATGCCCTTCAATTTATCGGCGCAAGAGAGAAATCGAATATTCCGCTATTGTTTCAAGTTTTCATCGCCGATTTGGGGTTGGAATATTTGAGAATTGCCGCCATCCATACACCGACGCCGCTATCCACCGCAATGGGATTGGTAGCGGGTGTCATCATTGGGCAGATCGCAATCGACGTCGGTTTATTCACACCTGAAGTCGTACTTTATTCAGCTGTGGTGGCTATTTTCACTTTTGCCATTCCAACATTCGAATTGAGCGTTTCCATTAAATATTTCCGCTTTATCGTGCTGGTATTGACGGCATTATTTGGCCCAAGCGGATTTTTCATCGGCTTCTTCATCATTTTTTCCTATTTCTGCGCGCTTCGGCCGATGCAAATTCCTTATTTGTGGCCGCTTGTACCATTTTTCCCGAAGGCTTTCCTGAGGGTGTTTATCCGTTTTCCAATGGCCGACGATGCACTCAGACCGTACATTGTCGGAGCGAAGCGGAGAAAACGGGCCTAAATCCAGTTGCGAAAGCGCTGAGCCTATGTTAAAGTTCAAACATAATAACTTTATTAGTGCGGCTGTCCATGTCGAAATTTTCAATCTTTATATGGAAAAAAGCTTCCCTCAATACGCGGGATTGAAGGGGGCGGAAATGGAACGCTCCCTTTTGGCATGGACAGCTGAATAAAATATGACGGAGGGGAATCTATGAATTTACACGGAACACAAACCATCGGAGAAAATGGCCATTTACATATTGGCGGTGTGGATACGGTAGAGCTTGCAAAAGAATACGGAACGCCACTTATTGTTTATGATTTGGAACTGATCAGAAATCGAGCGCGCGCTTTCAGGGATACTTTCCAAAAGCATGGCGTGAACGCGCAAGTGGCTTACGCTTCAAAGGCTTTCTCCTGCATTGCAATCTATCAATTTATGAAAGAAGAAAATTTATCACTGGATGTTGTATCAGGCGGGGAATTATATACGGCGTTAAAAGCGGATTTCCCGGCAGAACGCATCCATTTCCATGGAAACAATAAATCCTACGATGAGCTGCTTCTCGCTTTTGATGCAAAAATCGGCTGTATCGTCGTCGACAATTTCTATGAAATTGAGTTGCTAAAGGAAATTTCTGAATCCCGTAAACAATCAATGAATATACTATTGCGCGTCACTCCGGGAGTAGAGGCCCATACCCACGATTTCATCACGACGGGCCAGGAAGATTCCAAATTCGGCTTTGACTTGAATAACGGCCAGGCAGATGAAGCTTTTCAACTAGTTGTCAATCATGAATATTTAAATTTACTAGGTTTGCATTGCCACATCGGTTCACAGATTTTCGAGACGGACGGCTTCAGTTTGGCTGCAAGCAAATTGATCGAAAAAATCGGTGAGTGGAACAAAAAATACGGCTATGAATGCAAAGTTCTCAATTTAGGAGGAGGCTTCGGCATCCGTTACACCGAAGAAGATCATCCCCTTGAACCGCATGTATATGTAGAAGAAATGGTAAAAACAGTGAAGGAAGAAACATCAAAACGCCAACTTCCAATGCCGGAAATTTGGATCGAACCGGGCCGCTCTTTGGTCGGAGATGCCGGAACAACCCTATATACGATCGGTTCCCGGAAAGTCGTTCCGAATATCCGCGAATATATTGCCGTTGACGGCGGTATGAGCGATAATATCCGCCCTGCATTGTATGATGCAAAATATGAAGCGGTGATCGCGAATAAAGCAAATCTTCCTAGAAATTGCACTTATACAGTAGCAGGAAAATTATGCGAATCCGGTGATAAGCTGATCGTGGACGCTCCTCTTCAAAAAGCGGAACCGGGCGACATTCTTGCCGTTTTCTGTACAGGTGCTTACGGCTATTCCATGGCATCCAATTATAATCGCGTACCGAGACCGGCGGTAGTTTTTGTGGAAAACGGAAAACATCAATTGGCCATCCGAAGAGAAAGTTACGATGACCTCATCTTAAATGATATGGAATATCAATTAAATAAGTAATTCAGGTGAATCAATCGTGAAAATTTCCAAATGGAAGTTGCTGGGTATTATAATAGCTTTTTGTTTAATATGGGCTTTTGTTTACATTTTTTTAATAATCCCTTTACTTCAGTAGAGGGATAAATTTCCTGATTTTTGGATGGAGTTTGATTCTTGACTTGAAATCGTGTACGATAAAATCAGAAATTCGTATGCGAAAGAAAACGAGGGAATGTTACATGTTAGTTCGTTATAAAAAATCACTCGAGAAAATAGCGATGGGTTTGCTTTCGTTTATGCCGCAGGAGAAGGACGTAAAAAAATTGATGGAAACAATGCATTCTTATGAACAAGAAGACAACTGGCAATTATATTTATGGAAAAACAATGATGAGTATGTCGGCATAGTAGGCGTTGTTGTCGAAGATTCTGTTGCAACCATTCAGCACATCACCGTTGTCCCTTCCTACCGGGGAGAGGGAATTGCCAAAAAAATGTTGAAGGCATTAAAAGATTCCGGGGAATATACAGAAATCCGGGCATGTGAAGAGACAGAGCCATTCGTGAATAAATGCTTACATAGCTTGCAAGAGGCAGACGGAAATTAACGTCTGCCCTTTCTTTTTCCCTTCTTATTTTTGAATATCTATACGATTTCGCAGCATATGTTTATGAAGAAGAAATTGAGGGGAAACCGGCGGAAGGGACTTGATTTTTTCGTTTATTTTTTCCTCCAGGACCGGATTGGCCACTTGAATTGGAAAAGCTTTAAAAGGTTTATTTTTTTCAATTGCGTCAAGCGCTTTTAAACAATCGTTACATAATCTTTGAAAATCGATATAATCAAAAAATGGGTGGTTTCGGTTCGCTATGAATTTTTCATAAGCTCTTCTTAACATTTTCGATGCACCGCGAAAGTTGTTTCTGCGCCAATGGTAGAGGCCTGTTGCCAATTGGATGTACCCTGTGAGGGGATGTTCTTTTTCTTTTGGCGCGATTGTCTTCCAATAATCCTCTAAAACTTCGTGACATTCAAAATAATCTTGATTACCATTGAAATATGCGCAAAAATCGATAAATGACGGATGCAGCAGGGGATGCATTTTTTCATAACCTCATTCCTATTGTCATTTTATTAAGATTCAAGGTGTGTGACATATGTATGAAGTAAAATTGGATGCCTTTCAAGGACCGCTAGATTTATTATTGCATTTAATTCAGCGGTTGGAAATCGATATATATGATATTCCGATGGCGGAATTAACCGCCCAATATATGGAACATGTACGGGCCATGCAAGTGTTGGAGCTGGAAGAAGCAAGCGAATATTTAGTGATGGCGGCAACTCTTCTTGCCATCAAAAGCCGGATGCTTTTGCCCGTTCATGAAGGGGAGATGGAAGAATCGGAATTTGAAGTGGAAGAACCGGATCCCCGGGAAGAATTGGTGCAAAAATTGGTGGAGTATAAAAAATTTAAAGAGGCTGCAAATGAATTGAAAAAGTTGGAGGAAAACGCTCCGGAAAATTTCACAAAACCGCCTAGCGATTTGTCTCCATTTATGCAGGATGAACAGCTGACATTGTTTAATCCGGATGTCAATGTTTACGATTTGCTGTATGCTTTCCAAAAAATGCTGAGAAGAAAACAGTTAAGAAAACCATTGAAAACAACAGTAAAAAAACAGGATATTCCGGTCAGAGAGCAGATGTTTAAAGTGGTGGACGTGCTAAAACAAAGAGGCGGCAAATCCAGCTTCTTTGAACTTTTTCCATATGAAGACAAGTCAACCTTGATTGTAACCTTTCTGTCTCTTCTCGAACTTATGAAACGCCAAGTTGTTTACGTCGAACAAGAAAACAATTTTGAAGATTTAACCGTAATTTTGCAGAAGGAGGAACTATTGGGTGAACTCGAAGATATTGATGAGCAGGATTGAGGCTCTTCTATTTGTGGTAGGGGATGAAGGATTGACGGTCAAACAACTTGCGGATTTATTGGATGTGGGGGAAGTGGACATAGAAGCCGGGTTGAGCGAGCTGAAAACCTGCTACGAAAATAATCCGGCATCCGGGCTTACCATTAAACAATTGGCGGATACATATTTATTAACAACAAAACCAGAATTGGCAAATACAATCAAAAAATTGGTCGAACATCCAAATAGCCAGGTATTGTCTACAGCTGCGTTGGAGGTGCTTGCCATCATCGCTTATAAACAACCGATCACAAGGGCCGAGATCGAAGACTTGCGCGGTGTAAAAAGCGAACGTCCAATACAAACTCTTGTTTCCAGAGGACTCATCCGGGAAGTCGGACGGGCGGAGGGAACAGGACGCGCGATTCTTTACGGCACGACAAAAGAATTTCTTCATTATTTTGGTTTATCCGATTTATCGGAACTCCCTCCGCTGCCGGAAGAAGAGTTTGAAGCAGAGCAAGAACAAACAGATCTCTTTATGACAAAATTCCAGGAAGTGTTTCAAAATGAAAATGCTAAAAGGAGTGGCTAAGTGAAATTAGCAAAGTTTGCGATTGCTTTTGCTGTTTCAGTGACTTTCTATTTTTTGTTTCAGCAAGTTGCAAAGGCTTCTTATGTTGTCATTGATGCGGACACGGGAAGAACGCTGATTGGGAACAACGAGCATGCGAGAATGCCCATTGCAAGCCTTACAAAAATTTGGACTGCCCTCGTTGCCATCGAGAACAGCGATTTGGATGACGAAGTGGTCATTTCAAGGGAAGCCGCCATGAGTGAAGGGTCTTCCATCTATTTGGAGCCGGGTGAAGTGGTGACCGTCGAAACATTGCTGTACGGTCTTATGCTCCGTTCAGGAAACGATGCGGCGTACGCGTTGGCGGAACACGCAGGAGGGTCTGTCGAAGGATTTGTTGATTTGATGAACGAAAAAGCCATGTATTATCGGCTGAATCAAACGTATTTCACCAATCCGTCGGGTCTGCACCATGATTTGCATCTGTCCAGCGCTTATGACACGGCCCAGATGTTGCGGATCGCTTTGGCAAACAAAGATTTTTATAAAATTGCTTCCACAATCCAATATAAAAGCAATACGAAAAACGGAACGGTTTGGCTCAACAAACATCGTCTGCTCCGAGAACAGGTCGGCGCGGTGGCAGGAAAGACAGGTTTCACCAAAGTGGCGGGCAGAACACTCGCAACGTATTTTGAAAGAGATGATGAACGGATTATCGTCGTAACATTAAATGAAGCCAACGATTGGCAAGTACATAAACAACTTGCGAATCAGGTGTTCGAAGAATATGATGTGAAAACGATTGTAAGAAAAGGGAAATATAAAGCCGCAAATAATGTAACCGTGGAACTGAAAAAGCCGATCAAATTGCTGATTTCAAACGAAGAAGAGGATCAATTGCGGCATGTCCTGCATGTTTCAAGGAACAAAGATGTGAAATATGGAATCTGGCATGTATTTTTAAACGATGAAAGCATTTATTCTGAAAAGGTTACGCTGAAATAATTATTTTATAAAGCTGTCCGGTCGGATTGGTTTTCGGACAGCTTTTCATTTTGAAAAGCGAGTGATTTTTCTTTAATATTAAGACAAAATATGACATAATTTTCATCAGGTAAAAAGGTTCTCAATGATTGGGTAGGGGTGAGTCATCTTGGAAAGGCTTCAGAAAGTGATTGCACAAGCGGGAATTACTTCAAGGAGAAAAGCGGAAGAACTGATTTTGGAAGGCAAAGTGAAAGTCAACGGCGAGGTGGTTACGCAGCTGGGGACAAAGGTTTCCGCAACGGATGTCATTGAAGTAAACGGAATCAAAGTGGAGAGGGAACAGAAAGTTTATTTTCTCTTTTATAAACCGAGGGGGGTCGTATCCACCGTTTCGGATGACCGGGGAAGAAAAACCGTTCTGGATTTTTTCAAAGGCTATGTGGAACAAAGAATTTTTCCTGTCGGCCGGCTTGATTATGACACATCAGGCCTTTTGCTATTGACGAACGACGGGGAATTTGCCAATTTAATGACCCATCCAAAATATAAGATCGAAAAGACTTATATCGCGCGGCTGAAAGGAATTCCAAGTTTTGAAGACATAAAAAAGCTTCGGAAAGGAATTATGCTGGAAGACGGCATGACGGCCCCGGCAAAGGTGGAATTGAAAAAAATCGATCGCAAGGCTAATAAAGCGATTTGCGAAATTACCATCCATGAAGGGAGAAACAGGCAAGTACGCCGCATGTTTGAGGCGATCGGGACACCTGTTGTGAAATTGAAACGGGAACGATTTGCCTTTCTTGATTTGAAAGGGTTGAACGCCGGAGAGTTTCGCGAATTAACCCCCCATGAAGTAAAACAGCTCCGGGTTTTGGCAGAGACGGGAAAAATCGGTTAGTACTACTATCATAGTGATAACCTTCAAAAACATTTCAAATTTATCCTTGAAATATTTGCTATAATGAAAGAGATTTTACTGATCTCTCCAAGGAGGATATCAATCATATGGACAAGAAAAAGAAGCGCATGGTGATCAGAGGGTTAATTCTCGGATTGTTGGCTTGTGCAATAATTTACACGATTTACAACTCTGCGACGAAAGACAAAGTGGAAGTTTTGCAGGATGGCGATAAGGCCCCGGATTTTGAATTGGTCGATTTGGAAGGAAATACCCACCGTTTATCCGATTACAAGGGACAAGGAGTCTTTTTGAACTTCTGGGGAACATGGTGCGAGCCTTGCAAAAAAGAAATGCCGGCCTTGGAACGCCAATATCAGCAATTTAAAGACCAGGGCGTGCAAGTGTTGGCAGTCAATATCGCCCAATCCAACTTCGAAGTCCAAAACTATGTCGATCAATTACATCTCACATTTCCGGTGGTCATCGATAAAACAAAAAGCGTCATGCAAGCCTATAATGTTGGACAATTGCCTGCATCTTTTCTGATTGATCCGGAAGGAAAAGTGAAAAGAATTCCTCCTGGTGAATTGTCTGAACAGCAAATTCAAACTTATATGGAGTCAATTAAGCCAGAATAGGAGTATTTCAAATTATGGAAAAAGTCAAATGCGTATGTGGCCATGAAAATCCATTCGGAACCAAGATTTGCGGAAAATGCGGCAGACCGTTGACGGAAGAGGCGAAAGCCCAAAAGGTGCTTGATATGAAATACGATGGATCGGCCATCCGTTCAAAAACTTATAACAAATCAATTATCGATAAAATTTGGAATTTCTTTTCCAGCGTAAAAGTAGGCGTATCGTTAATCGTCATTACTTTAATCGCTTCTTCCTTTGGTACATTTTTCCCTCAAAAATTTAATATCCAGGCGGCAACGGAAGCGGAAAAAGCGCTTTATTATGAACAAAACTACGGTACTCTTGGAAAACTCTATTATGAACTAGGTTTATCCGATCTCTATAATTCCTGGTGGTACCAAATTTTAGTGGGCCTATTGGCAATTTCCATTATTGTGGCGAGCCTTGACCGGGGCATTCCGCTTTATAAATCATTAAAAAATCAGAGAGTGAAGCGCCACGAAAGCTTCATGAAGAAACAGCGGATTGTCGCCCACGGACCCGTTACAGAGGGGGATGCTTCAAAAACCCTTGATTTAATTGCCGAGAAAATGTCAAAATTGCGCTATAAAGTGCGCCGTGATGGAAACGCTTTATTGGCGGAGAAAAACCGTTTCGCCCGATCAGGCCCATACATAAACCACTTGGGGCTTATTATCTTTTTGTTTGGCCTGATGCTCCGTTTTATTCCCGGATTCCATGTGGACGAGGCCATGTGGATCCGTGAAGGGGAAATCCGAGCAATACCGGGGATGGACGGTTATTACCTTGAAAATGAAAAATTTATTTTAGAAACGTATGATAATGAACCGACAAGAGCCCAAATAGAACAGGGAGTTTCCAAGATCGCCAAAAACTATCAATCGGATGTAAAGCTTTATAAGCAGCCTGAAGGGGCTGTTTTGGGCGACACGGAAAATCTGGATTTGGTGAAAGAGTATTCCATCCGGGTAAACCATCCTCTTAAATATGATGGGTATTCCATTTACCAGATGGATTATCGGTTAAATGAATTCAAATCGATGACTTTCGGGTTGACCAACAAGCAGTCTGGAGAGTCTCTCGGAACGTTGACCATTGATTTGACAAATCCGGAAAAAGAATATGTTTTAGGGGAAAACACAAAAGTCGAGATATTAAACTATTATCCTGATTTTTCCGGCTTAAAGGACGGGATTCCGCAAACGGCTTCCCAATATCCTAATAATCCGGCGTTTGTATTCAAAATGATTACTCCGGACAAGCCGGAAGGGGAGATCAGTTTCGTATCCATTGGTGCAGCACCTGTTGAAGCAGGGGACAATGAATATAAAATGACATTTAAAAATGTAGAAACAAGAAATGTGTCAGGATTGGCCATCAAAAAAGATGTAACCATCCCGATCTTGATTGTTGGCGGAATTGTTTTCTTGATTGGGCTAGCAATTGGTTCTTACTGGAATCATCGTCGCCTGTGGGTACAACAACTGGAAGACGGCACTCTTTTGCTTGCTGCTCATACAAACAAAAACTGGTTTGGTTTGAAAAAAGATTTAAATGTTGTAACGGAATATGCTCATTTACCTCAATATATCGACCAGCTTGAAGAGAATGATGAAACGAAAAGGGAAGGTGACGATGTCGAATGAGTCTGATTGATATAAGCAGCAATCTGCTGTTAATCGCATTTTTTGCATATATTTTAGGAACTGTGTTGATTGCGGGTTCCATCAAGCGGAATGATGGCGCCGCCAGCAGAGCGGAAAAATGGGGCAAAGCGGGTATTGTTGTAGCTGTTGTCGGGTTTATTGCACAACTGGGTTATTTCATCACCCGCTGGATTTATGCGGGACATGCTCCTGTCAGCAATATGTTCGAATTTACAACAGCATTTGGTATGTTTTTGGTGGGGGCGTTTTTGTTAATCTACTTTATTTATCGGGTCAAAACCCTTGGATTGGTGGCATTGCCAATCGCCATACTTTTTATTTCCTATGCGACGATGTTCCCGACGGATGTGACGCCGCTTGTTCCATCGTTGCAAAGCCATTGGTTGACTCTCCATGTCGTGACCGCGGCAATCGGGCAGGCGATCTTGGCCATCAGCGCGGTGGCTGGGCTTGTTTACCTATTGAAAGAAGTCGATCCGAAACAAAAATCAAAAGAACGTTTTTGGCTTGAAGCAATTTTATATCTTTGCGTCGTGATTATCGGATTTGTCGTTGTGACATTAACATTCCGCACCATGGGGTATGAGGCGGAGTTTACGTACGTTGATAAGAATGGCATGGAGGCGGAGATTGTTTATAATATGCCGGCATTGTTTGGCATGAACGAATATGAATTGAAAACGGACGGCGTAATGGAACCGTTAGTGGAATTGCCTCCATATATCAATGCGAAAAAACTGACAACAGTTGTCTGGTCATTTATCGCAGGTACGATTCTATACTTGCTTTACCGTTTCATTGTGCGCAAACGTATTTGCGAGCTGCTGAATCCTTTGGTGAAAAAAGTCAATACCAACCTAGTGGATGAAATTGGATACCGTTCTGTATTGATTGGATTCCCGGTTTTCACTCTGGGGGCTCTCGTCTTTGCCATGATTTGGGCACAGGAAGCATGGGGCCGATTCTGGGGCTGGGATCCAAAAGAAGTATGGGCTCTTATTACATGGCTTTTCTATGCAGCTTATCTGCATTTGCGCTTGTCGAAAGGATGGGAAGGCAGAAAATCTGCCTGGCTTGCATTAATCGGATTTGCCATCATCATCTTCAACTTGGTATTTGTCAACCTGGTGATTGCAGGTCTACATTCATATGCATAATTCCTATATACTTCAAATTTCGTGAATATATGACAAAATTTTAAGAATTTGTGAAAGGCCTTTCCTCTTTTGGGAAGGCCTTTCTTTATTTATCTTTAATTTTTTTTCATAAAATTGTACAATGTTTATAGTAGATAATGCAAAGAGAGGGGTTTTACATCGTGTCTGAAAAAGTGTCGATCTTGGTTGTAGATGATGAAGACAGAATTCGTCGTCTATTAAAGATGTATTTAGAACGGGAAGGATACGAGGTAGACGAGGCGGAAAACGGCGAAGTCGCTCTAAAAAAGGCGTTGGAAAAAGATTATCATTGCGTTATTTTAGATATCATGATGCCGGAGAAAGACGGTCTGCAAGTTTGTGAAGAATTAAGAGAAAAGAAATCAACGCCAATCATATTGTTAACAGCGAAAGGTGAAGAAGCAAACCGGGTGCAAGGTTTTGAATTAGGGGCGGATGACTATATTGTAAAACCGTTCAGTCCTCGGGAAGTCGTTTTGCGCGTGAAAGCGATTTTACGACGCTCCAGCGCATTGAATCAAGTGTCAAATACAACTGCATCGAGAGATATCGTCGTATTCCCTCATCTTACAATCGATAATGATGCACACCGTGTAACATGTGATGGACAAGAAGTGAACTTAACCCCTAAAGAATATGAATTGCTGTACTTCTTGGCTAAATCACCTGATAAAGTATTTGACCGGGAACAATTATTAAAAGAAGTATGGCATTATGATTTCTTCGGTGATTTGCGCACTGTCGATACGCATATCAAGCGCTTGCGAGAGAAATTGAATCGCGTATCTGACAAAGCTGCCAAAATGATTGTAACCGTATGGGGCGTTGGTTACAAGTTCGAGGTTATCAATGACTAGAATATGGAATAGTATTGTCGGGAAGCTATGGGCAACCATATTGCTTCTCGTTTCATTTGTGTTATTTATTTTCACGGTTGCCATGCTTGAATTTCTTGATGATTTTCATATTAAGCAAGCGGAAAGCTCGCTTAAGCAAGCGGCAACGACCATATCAAACATTGTTGCCCATACGGATATCGATCAAATTACCGATGAGTTATTGAAAGATTTGTTGAATGAAGATACCAATGCCATTATCGCCCTTAAGGACCATACGGTGATTTCCAGTTATCAATCCGGAAAAAATCAGGAAGAAATAAGGAAGGAATTATTGGAATCTGAAGAGTTCAAAAAAATCTTTGATTCCAATAAGCCGATTATTCGGCAAATGATTTTGCCATCCCAAACAGAAGAAGACAAGATGGAATCCTATTTTGTTTTGGGATACCCATTGTCAATAGAGAATGGAGTGCAGGGGGGATTGTTTATATTCCAGAACCCGTCGGCACTTCATGAAACGACAAATCAAACAACGAAAATCGTCTTTCTTTCGGCCATAATCGCCTTTGTACTGACAACTTTCTTTGCCTTTTTCTTATCATCCAAAATTACTCAACCCCTTCGAAAAATGCGTGAATATGCTTTTGACATCGCCAAAGGAAAATTTGACGAACAGCTGCCGATGAATCAGAACGATGAAATCGGCCAATTGGCGGTGGCATTCAATCAAATGGGGCGGCAATTGAAGCATCATTTGGAAGTGATCAACCAAGAAAAAGAACAACTTTCCAGCATTCTGACATCGATGACGGATGCGGTGATTTCGTTTAACCGAGATAAAACCATTTTGTTGAGCAATCCTCCTGCGGAACGGCTATTACAGCGCTGGTTCATTCGAAACGGCATGGATAAGGAATTATTCTTGCCGGAAGAATTGTATGAAATGTTGGATCATGTTCTGAATTTTGAAGACAAGCTGGAGGAAGACCTGGAAATTGACGGTTCCTATTACCGGATCACCATCAGCCCGCTGAAAAGCAGCGGTCAGGCGATTCGCGGTGCCATCGCCGTCATCCGGGATATGACGGAACAGATTAAATTGGATAAATTGCGTTCGGACTTTATCGCCAATGTATCCCATGAATTGAGAACGCCGATTGCCATGTTGCAAGGTTATTCCGAGGCCATTATTGATGGAGTCGTTGAATCGGAAGAAGAGAAGAACGAAATGATCCGAATCATCTATGATGAATCCCAGCGGATGGGCCGTTTGGTTGCCGATTTGCTCGATTTGGCACGAATGGAATCCGGACATGAGACATTGGTGAAGGAAACCGTTCCAATCAACCCGGTTTTTGAACGGATTACCCAAAAATTCAGCCAAGTGGCGAAGGAAAATCATATTCATTTGAACTTCCATACAGAAATGTCGGATGATGCGGTAATCAATATCGATGAAGACAGAATCGAACAAGTGTTGACAAATTTGATCGACAACGCAATCCGCCATACGCCGGCAGATGGCAGTGTAACGGTATCGCTGCAACAAGAGTTGTCTTATTTGAAAGTTCAAGTGTCCGATACCGGGGAAGGAATTTCAAAAGAAGATCTGCCGTTTGTTTTCGAACGGTTCTATAAGGCGGATAAAGCAAGAACTCGCAACAAAAAAGTGGGTACAGGCCTAGGACTTGCCATCGTAAAAAATATTGTGGAAGCGCATAATGGGAATATACGGGTAGATAGTGAAGTCGGAAAAGGGACGACCTTTACATTCTATTTGCCGTTGTAAATGGTTAAGAATCCGTGGATACTCCAGGTAAAGAAGTTCAGAAAAGACAAAAAGCAAGTTTGTCCCCTATTTGGCCTGGAGTAGAAGCGGATTCTTTTTTGTTTCCGAAAAAAGTTTCTGCGGAAATCAGCTCAGGAAGTGAAACGTTTTGTTTTTTTAAACGACAAACTCAATAAGGGATCGAGGTGTCATGGATTGAAAGAATCCATATTCCATCGGCTGTATGATCATTATCATCAAGATGTGTTCCGTTTTTTGGTATTTTTAGTCAAGGACCGATCGGTCGCAGAAGACTTGTCCCATGAAGTCTATGTGCGCGTTTTAAAGTCGTACGAACGTTTTCAGGGGAAAAGTTCTGAAAAGACCTGGCTTTTTTCCATTGCAAAAAATGTGGCAATTGATTATTTCCGTAAGAAGGCTGTGCGTGCCACACGCTCCTATGATGCGTTTGACTGGGAAAAGGAACAACTTGTGTCCCCAATGAAATCACCGGAATTTTTTTTGGAATTAAACGATGAAACGAGGCAAGTATTGGGGGCTTTGGAAAAATGCACGGGGGACCAGCAATTGGTGATCATTATGCGATATTTCCAGGAATTGTCCATAGCGGAAACCGCTGCAATTCTAAATTGGACTGAAGGAAAAGTGAAAACGACCCAGCACCGGGCAATCAAACAATTGAGGGAGCTATTATCACAGAATAAGGAGGCGAAGCAACATGAATCATGAGGATTGGAATGACAAACGCATTGAAGAACTATTATCAAAAATTCCAAAAATTCATGATACCCGTTCGAAAGAAGAAGTATTTGAACGTTTAAAAAAGGACGGGATTTTTGAGGAAGAGCCTCCTGAGAAAAAGAAACATCATAAAATCATCCCGTGGATGATTGCGGCGTGTGCCGTAGTGTTTATTGCCATACTCCTTCCTTTGTTGATAAAAAATCCGGCGACTGACGAGACAACACAGCCTGAAGGCGCGTCAAATACGCCCCCGAATCAGGAGATGAAAACTTTTGATTATAATCAAAAGGGGCAACAGGAACAATTGGATTCATCAATTACAACGATGGCGGATTTGAAAACGGCCGTTTATCCGGAAGAATTGGAAGGAAACACCCTTTTCCGGATTGGTCTTGCAAGCGACGACGCGGACAGCATTCCGGTGACCATTTTAATTCCGAATACACAGATTCTAAGAGATTTCGGGAAATCCGATCCGACTCAAGTAGAACTTTATAATGTTTATGCATCCCGTTTGAACGAAAGGCTATTAGGATTTATGGAATATCACCCATATGCGGGGGAAATCAGTGAACGGGGTGATACCGTAGTCCATAAATTGCCGGAAAATCATCCATATGATACGGCTTCCGCAACCCTTTCGACCTATTACGCTTCTTTGATTGATACTTTTACGGATTATAGAAAAATCGAATTTGTCGATGAAAATAATCAGCCGTTGATATTCAAGGAAGTGGGGGAAGAGTACCCGCTCCAAATGGGTCCGGAAACGCGGCAATATGCGTATTTTAAATATGTTCAAAATGACGGGTCTGAGTTTCTGGCGCCAAATTTTAGAGAAACGTTCCCGACGGTTGAACAAGCGATGGAAGCATTGAAAACCAGCACAAACGATATTTATCGCTCCGTCATTCTGCCGAATGCTGATTATTCTGCAGTTGAAAGCAACGGGGTTGTGAGGGTTACGTTTTCCAACCCTTTGGATTTATCCAATTATAACCAGGTGGAAGCGATGCAAATGATTGAAGGGATGTTGTTGACGGCAGCAGGATTTGGCAAGTCCGTGCAATTTGAAAACATCGTGCAATCGGATTGGCAAGGCTTTGATTTTAGAAAGCCGTTGCCGATTCCGGCGGGTCCAAATAAATTGCCCTATACGGTTTTAATGAATTAAAAATGCTTATGTTTTGAAAGTGCGATTACGGATCAGAAGGTTTTAGGACAATAAGAGAAAAAAGTATTCAAAATATTTCTAATTAATTCCTTTACAAATACTCGGAATTCTCCTATAATAGGATTAAATTTAATAAGGATTAAATCATCTTCGGGGCAGGGTGAAATTCCCGACCGGCGGTGTTAGAACTTCGCGTTCTTAAGCCCGCGAGCTCTTTATGAGCAGGATTTGGTGAGATTCCAAAGCCGACAGTATAGTCTGGATGGGAGAAGATGGTACAGTCGTTTCGTTATGTGTGTTTTTGCACATGGCTTGCTTTCTATTGGCTTTTTTGCTTGGTCCAATAGACAAATTATTATGGTCATGTGTTGTCACATGTTGTACATTTTCTCCCTTATGCATGTTTGCATAAGGGATTTTTAATTGCAACGAAGCCGACTAGTACCTTTCTTCTTGCGGATGAAATAAGCAAAGAGGAGAGAGTGCTGATGAACAAAATGAAATTGAAATCTTTCATAACAATCGCGATGCTTTCGAGCATTTCCTGCATTTTAATGTTTTTGAACTTTCCGTTGCCGTATTTTCCTGTGTTTTTGGAAATTGATTTCAGCGATGTCCCTGCATTGATTGCGGCAATTATAATGGGACCTGTCGCCGGCATTATTGTGGAACTGATCAAAAATATATTGAATTGGATTTTTATCGGTGCACCTACGGGGGTGCCGGTAGGACATATAGCGAATTTCACGACTGGACTCCTTTTCATTTTGCCGGTCTATTATCTTTATAAAAAATCCGGCTCCTTAAAAGGTTTAATGATGGGGCTGATTGCCGGCACATTCACAATGGCCATCGGGATGAGCATTTTAAATTACGTCGCGTTTCTGCCAATGTACACATATTTTCTTGGAATGGGCGGATTTGACGCAAAAGAAATGATTGTTCTTGGCATCCTGCCGTTTAATTTCATAAAAGGAATCATGTTGATGGTGCTTGTGATGATGCTGTTCAGAACGATGAGAAGATGGATTGAAAACCAAAGAGCCCAATATTTGCTTCAAAAACAATAGAGTAAAGAAGACGGGGAAATCCCGTCTTTTATTTTTGGCAATTTTAAAATTTGTGCACATGGTACTACTTGATAAAGGGATACATATAGTTGTTAAGAGAAAGGTTATAAGGATGGTGTGATGGAAAGAACGAGACGGTCCATTTTCTTTTTTTTGTTATTGATTTGCGCATTCGTATGGACAATCTATTCCCACTTCATCAAGGGTGAAAAAGGAAGAGAGGAGACTTTCACGGAAGAAGAGTTCATCGATTTTTTGTATCAAAATTTAGGATTAGAGGAGCCGCATGATCGTGAAACCTTGGAAGAAACGGATGGCCATCATCATGATGGGCAATTGGAAACCGCTTTTCATTCAGCGGATTTTGAGGCAAAAAATTTCCAACTGAGAACTTTGAAAAACGATACCATTCGATTATCCGATTTGAAAGGAAAACAAATTTTAATCAACTTTTGGACGAGCTGGTGCCCTCCATGCAAAGAAGAAATGCGCCAGTTGAGCGAATTCTATGAACAATATGCGAAAAAACGCAATATCGAAATTTTGGCAATCAATGTTACCGATCAGGAATGGTCGAAGGATGACGTAAAAAAGTTTGCCGCCCAATATCAATTGAAGTTTCCGGTTTTGCTGGATGAGACAGGGGAAGTATCTGAGAGTTATCAAATCATGACAATTCCCACGAGTTTTATCATCAACGAAGAAGGGAAGGTTACAGAAAAAATAGTCGGCCCGGTCACAAAAGACATGTTATCGAAAAGATTTCAGTAAACAATATGTTTTATAATAGAAAGAAATGGATTGGAGGAATATTGGATGAAAGTCATTTCAACACCATATGTACTTGAAGAGAAAAACAAGCAAGTCGGAAAAGTCCTCGACATAGAAAAAGCGCAAGTGATGAACATTCAGCTGAAATCCGGCGAGTCGATTCCGTCCCATTTCGCCGACGGGGATGTGTTAATCATTGTCCGCAGAGGGACAGTGGAGTTTACGGTGGAAGAAGAAACGGTTGAATTGACGAATGAAACATTGCTGCACATGGAACCGAAAGAAAAGCACAGCTTAATTGCAAAACATGATGCCGACATTATTGTTGTAAAAATGAAATAAAGGTTTTGGACGGCAATAGTTTCAATCGATAAAAAAACAACATTTTCTCACAAGAGAAAATGTTGTTTTATTTTTGTTCCATTCAGTTTATCATTATCCCATAATATGGTAACCGGAGTCGACGTATACCGTTTCCCCTGTCACGCCGCGGGAAAGATCACTGAGGAGCACAACCGTCATATCTCCAACTTCTTCTTTATTTGTGTTGCGTTTTAATGGTGAAACTTCTTCATAACGATGCAAAGCTTCATTAAAGCTTGGAACGCCTTTTGCCGCCAGCGTCCGGATCGCTCCGGCAGAAATGGCATTGACGCGGATGCCTTCTTTTCCTAAGTCTGCAGCCAAATAACGGACGGATGCTTCCAAAGCGGCTTTCGCAACGCCCATGACGTTATATCCTTCAAGAACCCGTTCTGCCCCCAGATAAGACATGGTTACGATTGAGCCGCCTTCCGTCATAAATGGCCGCGCAGCTCTTGTCACCGCGATCAGGGAATAAGCGCTAGTATCCAATGCGAAGGCAAATCCTTCACGGGAAGTTTCCACAAAACGGTTTTTTAAATCTTCAGCATGGGCAAAAGCGACAGAATGCACAATTCCGTGGATGACGCCGAACTGTTCGCCGATTTGCCCGAATGCTGTCTGGATGGATTCATCGCTGTTGACATCGCATTGAATGACGGCCGTTTTTTTCTCTTTGTAGTCTTCCAAAAGTTTTTCTATTTTTGCTTTTGAGCGGTCTTTCCGATACGTAAAAATGACGTTTGCTCCAACTTCCAACAGCTTTTTCGCCGCTCCCCAGGCAATGCTTCTTTCATTAGCAACTCCCATGACAACAATATTTTTATCCTTTAAATTTAATACATCCATGGACTTGACTCCTTTAACATCAGTTATTAGCACCAACTACTAAAATATTAACAGCAATTGCAAGAAAAATCAATAATAACTATTGACAACTATTTTGCAATACAATATAGTGAAAATAGATACTTTGTAATGCAAGGTAGATAACCGGTCAATATCTTGCAATGCAAGATATTTCATTGGAATATGATTCCTGATTCTCATCACTAAATGCGGGGTGACATATTTGTCCATACGAAGCCAGTTGTTAAAAGGGGTTCTGGATGGCTGTATTTTGGCAATTATCGAAAAATACGAAGTTTATGGCTATGAGCTTTCGAAAAAACTGGAACAGGCCGGTTTGGCGGTCAGTGAAGGGACCATTTATCCGGTATTGTTGCGCCTTCAAAAAAATGGATTTATTGTCGGCGAAATGAGGGCTTCCGATTCGGGGCCCGACCGCAAATATTATTTCATTACCGAAAAGGGAAAAGAGGCGCTCAAGGAAATCCGGAAAGAATGGAAAGTTTTGTCTTCATCTATTGAAACAATATTAGGGAGTGATGAAACATGAAAATTCCGATAAAGGAACTGATTCAACAAAACAATGAAAAAAGGGAGCTGTTATTGCCCGAAAATAAAAAATATTATGAAGATTTACTTGTATACATCCGTGCGAATTTATCGAAGGATGAACGGGCTGTGGAAGAAGTGTTGCTTGAGATGCTGGATCATTTATTGGAGGCGCAGAAAGAAGGAAAAACGGCGGAAACAGTGTTCGGGAAAAATCCGAAAGAGTTGGCGGATGAAATTCTTGCCGCTTTGCCGAAAGAATCNTGGAAACATCAAATGGAATTTGCCTTAGAAATTTTGTTTACGTTTTTTGGCTGGTACTTCGCAATCGTAGGATTGTTTCCCCTTTTTAAGAAAGAAGACCAGACCGTTTATGCCGGAACTTTAATCGTATCCGGTATCCTCCTTGTTGGAGCGATTGTAATGTTCATCTATATTGTTTTAAAAATATTAAAGAATGGAACCTTCCGGGAACAAAAAAAGAGAAAAGGCATCACAATATTATATTCCATTATTGCCGGCGGGTTGTTTGCGCTCGGTCTGATCGTGAAATTTGCGGTTCCGCCTTTCGGGCCGACATTTGAAGTTTCTTATTATACAGTATTTGGAATGGGCTGCTTCTTGCTGCTTGCTTCTTACCTATTAAAGAAAATGCGGGAACAAAATGCATAGAAACAATTCATGCCGAAACGAAGAAAGGTGCATCCTGGAGCGATGCACCTTTTTTTATTTTATTCAAATTTCAAAGGGTCGCCATCAAAAGGTTCGTCTGCCACTTTGATGGAATCTGTCGGGCAGCCTTCAAAAGCATCCTGCATATCTTCCAGCAAATCTTCTGGTACTTCCGCAGTCCCCGTGTTATTATCTAAAATAACATAGGCAATGCCTTCATCATCGTAATCATAAATATCCGGGGCGGCCGCACCACAAGCGCCGCATGCGATGCATGTATCTTTATCTACAATTGTATATTTTGGCATATTATAATCTCTCCTTTATCTATCGGGCTTCCATGTTAAAGCTTCTATATTATTCTAAATCTGTTTATAGGACTTTTCAACATTAAGACCATAAAATTGGAGGTTCTGATTTGATATTTCGGTATTTAGTCTTAGATATTTTAAAAATTCTACAAAAAGAACGGACCATTTCTTCCCCGTATCATCTGCTGAAAGGAAAACGTTCCGGACAAACGATACAGGATGTGGGCATCTTCCGCTTGCATCCATACTTTGGCATTCTTCCAAAACTTTCAAGAAATAAATATGATGAAGAAATTCAAAATCTTGTTGAACAACATTTCATCCACATAACAAAGAAGAGTTTTCAACTGACCGAAAAGGGATTACGGTTTCTCCGGCAACATGAGCCTTTGCCTTTAAACGGCTGGCAATATAGGGGAAATGAACATATTTTTTTCTCAAGGCTCTCTTTAATCGTACAAAGCTTATCCCATGCGCGGGAAGAAGTGATGTCCTTTAATCCGATCCAAAAGGATGAAAGCGTACAGCAATGGGTTCGGAGTTTTTTAATAAAAAATCATTACAAATCAGGTCTTCTCGCCCATAATCTGTACGATGAAATGTTGCAAAGCCTGGGAAGAGCCAAAATCAGCGAGCAGGCAAAGGAAATTGTGGTAAAGCGCTTAACCGGCATCCGTATGCCCGGCTTCACCTGGGAGCAAATCAGCAGGGAATTGGAGATGCCTGAATTGGATGTCCAGATCATGTATGTGGCTTGCCTTCACCAATGGCTCAATGAAATTTTGGTTGGCAAAGGGCAATATCCATATTTATTTGAGATGGCTCAAGATATCCGGGTGGAGGTTCCTTTGACGGAATCTGCCTACCATACGGTTCTTCTTTTCAGGCAAGGATATTCGATTGAGCAAATCAGCCGAATTCGGAAATTAAAGAAAAGCACAATTGAAGACCATTTGGTTGAGTTGGCCATCAACGATCCGTCGTTCCCGATCGAACGATTTATCAAAAGGGAAGATATAGAACAAGTGCTCAAAGCGGTTCAACATTACCAGTCAAAAAAATTGAAATTCCTTCACGAGGCATTGCCCCATTTATCATATTTTCAATTGCGCCTTGCATTGGTAAGAGGTGAAACGGTATGCAATTAGAACAGCTGCTGCAAAAACATTTCGGCTACCCATCATTCCGGCCCGGCCAAAAGGAAGTGATCGAACAATTATTAAATGGAAGGGATACCATTGCTTTGCTTCCGACCGGCATGGGGAAATCCCTATGTTACCAGCTGCCGGCATACATATTGAACAAACCGGTATTAATTATTTCTCCTCTGCTTTCCCTTATGCAGGACCAGGTGGACCAAATGAAACAGTTTGGAGAGAAACGGGCAGTCGCCCTCAATTCTTTTTTGAACCGGCAGCAAAAACAGCATGTCATGAATTCTTTGCACAACTTTCGTTTTATTTTTATTTCACCGGAAATGCTGGTGCAGCCGCAGGTCAAAAACAGGCTGAACCAATTGGAACTGGCGCTCATTGTTGTGGATGAGGCCCATTGCATTTCCCAATGGGGGTTCGATTTTCGCCCGGATTATCTGAAAATCGGGGACGTATTGAAAGAAAACCGTCCTCCGGTTTTGGCCTTGTCTGCGACAGCGACGGAAAAGGTGCTTGAAGACATACGCCGATTTTTAAAGATGAAAGAACCGTTTGAATATATTCATTCCGTCGATCGTCCCAATATCCGATATGGCAAAAAAATCTTTCCATCAAAAGAAGAAAAAACGCAATGGCTTCTGAACCATGTATCCCATACGCAAGGGCCGGGCATCATCTATACCCGTTCCAGAAAAAGAACGGATGAAATCGCATCGCTCTTATTGGAACTCGGTCTTTCCGCTTCATCTTATCATGGCGGCAAAGATGCGGAAGACCGCCAATTTATCCAGCAGCAATTTATAGAGGGCGCTTTGGATTGGATCGTTGCTACAAACGCTTTTGGCATGGGAGTTCATAAAGCGGATGTGCGGCAAATCATCCATGATACGATGCCATCAAACGTGGCGGATTACATGCAGGAAGTTGGAAGGGCCGGCCGTGACGGGAAGGATGCCGTTGCCATTCTGCTGTACTCAGATGGGGACGAAGAAGTGGTCCGTTTCATTGCGGGGGAAGACTTGCCGAATGAAGCCCAGATGGAGTTATACGATGAATACGTGAGAAGAAACATACATCCGAAAGAAATGATGCACAATGGGTTGATTTCGGAAACATCTTTTCGGGTGCTGCACTATTGGATGGGCCTTTATCCAAAAGAACAAGTGAAATCGATTTTCCGGCAAATGGTCATGGAGAAATACCGCTCCATCAATGACATGTTATCCATTATTAAAAGCGAAGGATGCATTCGGGAGCAGCTGGTGCATTACTTCGGGCAAAAGCTGGAGCGAAAACCGGAACATTGTTGCGAACATTGCGGAATCGATTATGGAGAGTTCCTATTGCCAAGGACAGAAACCCATTTGAAGAAAAAAACATTTACATGGCAGATCAGGTTGCGACAAATTTTGCTGGGAACTGACTGAAAATATAACAATATTCTTATTTCCGGCAAAAATCTCTGAAAATAGAAAGGCCCCCTCATTTACTTTTTCTTCTCTTTTCGTCATAATAAAATAAGTAAGATGGAGGTGCCATATGAACGGGAAAGATTATCGCAAAAAAATAGAAGAACACCGCCAATCGATAGAATTAAATGATGAAAAAACAAGACTGAGCCGCAGCGAGCGCCGCAAAAAAATGAAGAAGCCGAAAGAAATGGCATTATTAAGAAATTTAACGTTCATTTTGATCGGAATCCCGTTAGTCATTTTAATTTACGTATGGTTCTTTTGGAATCCGGAAGAGGAAGTTTCGGTGGACAAAGAGGATGAAAATTTGGTGGAAGTGGAACGGAATCATGCGGTATCATCCAAAAATACAGAGAAAAAAGCGGAAGTAAACGAAAAGAAAGAATCGGCTCCAAAGGCTGAAAAAGAGGNCGATGAGCAATCCAAAGAGCAGGCTGCAGAAAAAGAAGGCAATAACGAGTCCAAAGAACAGGCAGCAAAAAAAGAAGCAAAACATGAACAGTTGGAAAAAAACGGCAATAACGAAACGGAAAATCATACCGCAACTAAACCGGCCGAAAAAAAAGAAACTCCAAAGAAAGCCGAAAACAATACGCCACAAGAACCAAAAACACCTGCTCCGTCCCAGCCAAAAACAAAAATACATACTGTCAGTGCAAATGAAACGTTATTCCGTATTGCGAAGCGATACTATAGCGATCCAATCAGCGGTGTTGAAAAAATTAAAAGAGCGAATCATTTGTCTTCCGATATCATCACCCCTGGACAAACGCTTGTCATTCCGGAATAAAATTCTATAAAATATTATACATTAATGTATGCCAGTGGCTTGAAAAGACGATGGTAACCCACCACGTCTTTTTGTTTTTGCCGAGAGGGGTATGATATGTTGGGATTGACTGCATTTTTCATTTTTTGCACCGGAATGTTCCTTTTTATGATGAAAAAAGCGTTTGAAAATCATGTTGTTCGCCATGAGATTCCGATAGAGGGAAAGAAAGAAAAATTTACAATTTTTTTTATATCTGATATTCATACACGATCCATTAACAAGAAAATGATCCAAAACATTAAAGAACCGATCCATGCGGTGATTATTGGCGGAGATTTGGCGGACAAGAGGACCCCTATCTCAAAAATTTATCGGAATCTTCGCCTTTTGCAATCATTGGCTCCCGTCTATTTTGTCTGGGGAAATAACGACCGGGAAGTCGGGGAGGAGCGTCTAAGGAAGATTTTTCAAGAGACGGGTGTCCAAATTGTGGAAAATGATGCGGTTTTATTGCCGGGCATGGTGAATCGATGTTGGCTGAGCGCCGTTGATGATGTTTCGACAAGCAATGCCCGTCCGGAATTGGCCTTTAAAAAATGCCGTCCCCAAGATAAAGTCATTTTTGTATCCCACAATCCCGTTCTGTTTTCAAGCATGAAAAATTTCCATGCGGATGTTTGTTTGGGAGGACATTACCATGGGGGGCAAATTCGGTTAGGCCCGTTTGGCATTTATCCAAAAGGTTCATTGACCGTTCAAGAAGGCACATATATCCTTGTCAGCAACGGTTATGGGACAACGATGCTTCCGTTGCGATTGGGGGCAAAACCGGAGTGCCACATTATTTGCTTAAACTTTCGCTCTTCATATTGAACAAAGGATTGACAATTCGCGTTATAATATAAAATAGTAGTTTTTT
>JGI1652J44930_10000106_pt1 | contig 31712 bp, 31 predicted proteins | sample NewIslsDNAsample_FD_44930 | JGI IMG/M metagenome (IMG submission 44930)
CCCTACGGGATTCGAACCCGTGTTACCGCCGTGAAAGGGCGGTGTCTTAACCACTTGACCAAGGGGCCATGGCTCCGAAGGTAGGATTCGAACCTACGACCGATCGGTTAACAGCCGATTGCTCTACCACTGAGCTACTTCGGAACAATCATTATTTTTTACCTGCCGACTTTTATAATTATAATTATGATTTTTATAAAAGTCAATATTTTTTTGTATGGTGGATAATTTTTTTGTAACTGAAATATCATTCAAGCATCATTATAACATACCAATTATAACGACGCTAATTAATATACCACTAAGCACAAAAAAAGTAAAGCTATTTTTTCTTGAATTCATACACTTTTTTTAATTTGCCGTAACATTTGCCGCAGCGGTATTTAGTTACATCCATTCTTCGTTTTCTTATGTACCGCTGTTTGCATGATATACATTCGTACAAATATTCCGTTTTATTTCTTCTATAATTTTCTTCAATTCTGGAACAATATCTCGGGGCGCCGACCTTCTCCAATAAATTCCGAAAATCTTTGTCCCGGTGTTTGTATCCCTTCCCCTGAAGATGAAGATGGTAATGGCAAAGCTCATGAAGTATAATGCCCTTCAATTCTTCCATGCCAAAGAGTTCATAGGATTTCTGATTGATTTCGATATTGTGGCTGTGCAGCAAGTACCGGCCACCCGTCGTTCTCAATCGGGGATTAAAATAGGCTTTATGCAAAAAGCGTCGCCCAAAGTATTCCAGTGATAATTGTTCCACCAGCTGCTGCAGTTTTTGATCCGTCATTTTCCCCACCATACATTAATGGAATCGATTTTAAATACGAGAGGTGTCTGCTTGTCCGGACACCTCCCATTAAAATTGAACAAGAACCCGAAAAAATATGGATGTTCTCCAAGACGAACACGACCAACTTAATTACCGCCCTGATTATTCTCCGGAGGAATCATTGTCAAAGCTATTCGTCCTTTTTCGATTTCTACTTTCTCTACCCAAACTGTCACAATATCCCCCAAAGAAACAACATCAAGAGGATGTTTAACTCTTCCTTTTTTCAACTTTGATATATGGACCAGACCGTCCTGTTTTACGCCGATATCGACAAAAGCGCCAAAGTCAACAACATTTCTTACGGTTCCCTGTAATTCCATCCCCGCTTTCAAATCCTCCATTTTTAAAACATCTTTTTTCAATATCGGCTGAGGATACTCGTCCCGGGGATCCCGCATCGGCTTCATTAAAGTATCAACAATATCCTTGACGGTAATTTCCCCGACTCCCAATTGTCCGCTTAACCGGGTTAAATTCACTTCACTCAAAGCCTTCTCACATTTTTCCGTGCCGATTTCATTTTTTGATAAGCCGCATGATTCCAATATCTTCTCCGCTATTTCATAACTTTCCGGATGAATACCTGTTGCATCGAACGGATTTTCCGCATCCGGTATACGCAAAAAGCCGATTGCCTGTTCATAGGTTTTGGCGCCAAGTCTCGGCACTTTCTTCAACTGGATACGGTTTGTAAACTTGCCGATTTCGTTTCTCATTTTCACGATATTCTCCGCCACTGTTTTGGAAAGGCCGGAAACATATTGCAACAGGGAACTAGAAGCGGTATTCACGTCGACACCCACTTGGTTTACGGCGGTTTCAACAATAAAAGTCAACGATTCTTCCAATTTCTTTTGTGATACATCATGTTGATATTGGCCAACGCCAACTGCTTTCGGATTAATCTTCACAAGTTCTGACAAAGGATCTTGAAGGCGTCTTGCAATCGACACTGCGCTTCGCTGTTCCACCTGCAAATCCGGAAACTCTTCCCGCGCAATTTCCGAAGCAGAGTAGACGGAAGCCCCGGCTTCATTTACGATGACATATGAAACGTCTCTTTCTACTTCTTTCAACAGCTCGGCAATGAATTGTTCGGTTTCTCTTGAAGCCGTGCCATTTCCGATCGCAATAATGTCAATGGGATACCGGTTCAAAAGGTCTTTTACTATCGCCTTTGATTCTTCCACCTTTGATATTGGAGGATGCGGATAAATTGCAGATACCTCCAACAATTTTCCTGTTTCGTCCACAANCGCCAACTTGCAGCCTGTCCGATATGCAGGATCGATGCCAAGAACCATCACGCCTCGCATGGGTGGCTGCAAAAGCAGGCTCCTCAAGTTTTCGGAAAAAATGTGGATTGCCCTTTCTTCCGCTTTTTCCGTCAGTTCGTTCCGTATCTCTCTTTCGATGGAAGGTTGAATTAGTCTTTTATAACTGTCTTCGATCGCCTCTTTTACCGGAACAATGGAAGGGGAGTTTGATTTAGCCGGAAGCCATTCTTTTTCCATGATTTGCAGCGCTTTGTCCAACGGAACCTGAATGGAGACTTTTAAAATTTCTTCCTTTTCGCCGCGATTGATGGCAAGCGTCCTGTGTGGAACGATCGTTCTTACAGGCTCTTCATATTCGTAATACATTTCAAACACTTTCTTTTCGTCTTTATCCCCATCTTTTACGGATGCAGTAATGACCCCTTCTCTCCATGAAAGCTTCCGTAGTAAATCACGGACTTTGGCGTCGTCGGAAAACCGTTCCGCCAAAATGTCTTTGGCNCCATTTACCGCATCTTCCACTGTGAATACTTCTCTTTCTTCATGAATGAACGGTCTTGCCAAATTCTCTATCGGTTCCATCCCAAATTTCATCAATTCATCCGCCAGCGGTTCCAACCCTTTCTCCTTCGCGATTGTCGCTTTGGTACGCCGTTTTTGCTTATATGGACGATATAAGTCTTCCACCCGTTGCAGAATCGTCGCCGCCCGGATTTCAGCCGCCAATTCTTCCGTCAATTTCCCTTGTTCGTCAATAAGGCGGATGACTTCTTCCTTTCTTTGTTCCAGCTGCTGTAGGTATTTATAACGTTCTTCGATCGATTTTATCTGAACTTCATCAAGGGAACCCGTTGCTTCTTTTCGATAACGAGCAATGAACGGAACCGTGTTTCCGTCTTCCAATAACTTTATGACCGCTTCTACTTGGGATGGTTTTATCTTTTCATCCTTGGCAATCAGTTGAAACAATTGCTTTTCTTCCATTTTTCCACTGCCTTTCTTAATGAGAGCCATATCGAGGATTTCAATAAGTTATTTTAACATTATCAACTTTTATGTACTAACTAAAGAATGTTTCCCTAAAAAAATTAGGGCAAAAAAATAATAGCCTACTCCCAATCAGACCGAGCAGGCTTGTGTCCACAATATTATAAGTCTATCAAATCGAGACACTGCTATTTGCCGCAATAGCACTTTTCAACTTTTCAATCGCTTTTCTCTGAATGCGTGAAACATGCATTTGAGAAATTCCCAACATTTCCCCGGCTTCTTTTTGGCTTAGCTGTTCTAAAAAGGTGAGTTGAATGATTTGCTTTTCACGTTCGGATAAAACATTGATTGCTTCAGAAAAGACGATTCTTTTGTTCGTAAGCTCGTATCGATCGTCCTCTTGTCCAATCATGTCCAATAATGTCACAGTGCTTCCATCCGGATCCGATTCAATGGAATGATCAATCGACAAAGCCTGATAATTTTTTCCGATTTCCATCGCTTCCAACACTTCTTCCACTTCAACGCCCAAGTACTCGGCGATTTCAGGTATGGATGGAGAATGTTGCAATTTCACCGTTAAATATTCTACTGCGGACTTTATCTTAGGCCCTAATTCTTTTATGCGCCGTGGAACATGCACATCCCAGGTTTTATCCCTCAAAAAACGTTTGATTTCACCGACAATCGTCGGAATCGCAAATGCTTCGAACTTTTTTCCGATAGAAGGATCATACCGTTTGATAGCCCCGAGCAAACCTAGCATCCCTACTTGAAAAACGTCATCATAGAGGGATTTTCCATAGGAGTACTTTTTTGCAATGGATTCCACCAAATTTTCATAATGAAGGACTATCTTTGTCAACAGTTCTTCATCTTCTGTTTTTTGATATTCAATAATGCGGGCAACAACTTCATCTTCTGATCTAAGTGATTGGGATCTTGTGGACATTTTCATTCACCTGCTCTTTTGCGACATATTTCGTCATGAAAACAGTGACTCCACCTTCATTGTTCACTCTCACCTCGTCCATTAAAGTTTCCATTAGGTAAAATCCAAGTCCGCCTTCCCGTAAACTTGAAATATTTTCATCTTCCCGATATGGACCAATCTTTGATTTAATCTCTTCAAAATTAAATCCATTTCCATAATCAGATACCATAATTTCCATTTTTTCTTTATATAAAGCGCATCCGATGACAATTTCCCCTTCATCGATACCTTCATAAGCATGCTGTACTACGTTCGTGACGGCTTCACTTACTGCAATTTTCATATCTTCTATTTCGTCATATAAAAAACCTATGCGAGTAGCCAATCCGGAAATTGTTAGACGTATGACACTAACATATTGCGGTTTAGCAGGAATACGAATCTCTACATAGTCAAATGCACTCATTTGCAGGTTCCACCTTTTTATCAGTTTCAATATCCATTAATTCACTCAGTCCGGTAATTTCAAACAGTCTCGCCAATCGTTTAGATAAACGCACCAATTTTAACTTCGCATTTTCTTTGATCACTTTTTTGTAAAACGCAACAAATACTCCCAGTCCCGTACTGTCCATATACGTCACTTTCGATAAATCCAATTCAATGTTCATGCCTTCTTTTAAATTAATTACATCAAGCTCTTCCCTTAATACGGGAGCCGTAAATGTATCAATTTCCCCTTCGATTATTCCATATATACAATTTTCTTCTGCGCGAAATTGTACATTGACGTTCATCTAGCACACCTCCAAATTGACTATATTACCTTTCCCTAAAATTTTAAGGGTTAAACCTAATAACATATTACTTTTTAATATTTTTTAATAATGACTATTGTAAAGTCGTCCGTCAATCGGAAATTATTCAATTTGTTCAAATTTTCAAATATTTTGTCGCACATTTCTTGCGCACTTAAATGTCTCAGCGATTTTGCCAGTTCTTTAATATAAGTGCGGGAATCAAAATTTTTCATATTTCTAAATTCCGTTACTCCATCCGTAACCATGATGATAAAATCGTTTTCCGAAAGATGGATGTCCGTCTGCGAATATTTGATTTCCGGCAATACACCTAATAACAGTCCTTTTGAATCCAAATCGGTGAATGTTTGCTNTTTCGAATTATAATAGAGTGCCGGTTCATGTCCTGCAGAACCGAATGTAAAGATATCATTTTCCAAATCATAACGTCCATAAAACATGGATACAAACATGCTATCGTCTACACTTTTTTCGATGATCCGGTTCAACACTTCAAGAACATAGGAAGGATTGCTGTTTGCATATTCCAACGTATCAAGCCCGTATTTCACCATCGACATGCATAGCGCCGCGGGCACGCCTTTCCCAACAACATCTGTTATGGCGACACTAAAATACTTCTCATCATCATGCATAAAATGAACATAATCGCCATTCATTTTCCGGACAGGTACAGAAACCATTCCGATATCAAGTCCGTTTGGTTTAGGGATTTTTGTTTCGAGCAACAAGTTTTGGATTTTTGCTGCTATTTCCATTTCAATGCGTATTTCTTCCTGCTTTAATAATAAACTTTGATGTTCTTTTAACTTTAATCCAAAGTGAACCATCACTTCGATTAAAAAATCAAAAGAATTCAACACTTCTTCAGGCAGATTTGGAACAATATTCTCCATCGACTGTTTATGGATGCTGACCAAATCTTCGGGTGAAATATTATTTTTCATTAATTGCCGGACAAGATTCTGACCTATATATAAATTGCTTTCGTTCTGATTTAATAAATAATCCGATAACACTTTTTCATATTGAACTTTTAACTCCTTCAAGCAGAATACACTCCCCCTATTTCAACCATTTTTCGATTCTTACCACAGTTCCTTTTCCCAATTCTGAATTGATTTGTATGGAATCCATTAATCGCTTTACGCCTGGAAGACCCGCTCCTTGGCTGGTGGATTTCGTATAACCGTCTTCCAAGATTTTATGGGGATTTGCAATGCCGGGGCCATTATCTATTGCAGTAATGGCAATCCCTTTTTGCCCGTTTTTTTCTATTTTTTCTACTACAATTTCTCCCGTGGTGGCATATAAATATATATTTTTTGCTAACTCACTCGTCGCTGTAGCAATTCTGGCCTGATCCACTACTCCAAATCCGATTTCTTTTGCCATATTCCGGCTTAGTCGACGTGCAGCCACAATATCCAGTTCTGTAACAATTTTTACTGTCGGGTGATTTCTCATGTTTAACACCCCCATTGTTTTTCCCTAACCATCAGGTCGCCATTCTACAATCTGTTTATGGCAGCTAAAAGAATAATAGAAAATATGCCCGTGTATTTAATATAACTTATTGAATAACTTTCCATCAATTACATAAATATATAGAAAATTGGATGCGTCTAGTATTTTCCAAAAAATTGCTTATAAAATACTAACGAATATAATTTCTAACCGGCGGACCATTTTCCTCTTTTTTNNAAAAAAAAAAGGCTGATAAAGCTTCCGCTTTATCAGCAACAGCAAATATGTATCAAAACTTGATCAACCCTAAACTGATTTCTAAAGCGATATCCACTTTTTCCATCAGTTCATCGTCCAGATGCGTGATTCGATCCGTCAATCTGGACTTATCGATGGTGCGCAATTGCTCAAGCAAAATTACCGAATCCCTTTCGAAACCGTATTTTTTTGCATCGATTTCGACATGGGTTGGTAATTTTGCTTTTTGAATTTGCGCAGTAATAGCTGCAATAATGACAGTAGGACTAAATCGATTACCAATATCATTTTGGATAATCAGTACAGGTCTTGTTCCACCCTGTTCAGAACCGACAACAGGTGACAAGTCTGCAAAGAAAACGTCCCCACGTTTTACTATCAATAATTTCATCCCCCGCTTACGAGACGCTCCACTGTATGTTCTGCTTCATACTCGGCATGTAGAAATTCCCTAGCAATAGCCAAATTAATCTGGCCCATTTCTACATACCCTTTGACTAAAGCTTCCCGTATTTGATTTGGTTTACAGGCAACCACTCTGCGTTTAGAAACATAGACAATAATTTCATTGTTTTCATTTTCCAAACCGCAGAATTTCATCATCTCGTTAGGGAGAGCTGCCATTTCCTTTGCATCATTCACTTTTTTCGCATACACAATAAGCACCTCCACAAAAACCAACCTAATCTCATCACTCTCTCTCATTCTAACATCGTTAATTTGAGATGAAAAGACAAGATGTTACAATTTCTGTAATTTTACAATATTTTTGTGGTTTTTGTTGAGGTTTTTGTCGAAAATTATCCTTTTTTGCAGTAAATTCTGGGTACTCTGGAAGTGATGATGCAAGGAACTTCATAATTGATTGTACCAGCTTTGGCAGCCCACTCATCAATTGTTATTTCTTCATTTTTTTGTTTGCCTATTAAAACAACCTTTTCACCAATATTATATGCAGCAGGTAGGGCAATCATACATTGATCCATGCAAATTCTTCCGACAATGGGAACTCTTTTCCCATCGATTAAAACATCCTGTCCGCTATACTTGCGAATCAATCCGTCAGCATAACCAATGGGTATTGTACCAATAAAAGTCGGGCGATCAACNGTATATGAAGCGCCGTAGCCGACAGACTCGCCTNGTCCGATTTGCCTTACGGCTACTAATTCCGTTTCTAGTGAAAAGGCTGGTTTAAGTGGATATGGCAACTTTGATTTGACATATTCGGAAGGTGCAAGTCCGTACATTGAAATACCATAACGCACCGCATCATATTGTAAACGGGCGTCTTTGATCAGAGCGGTTGCCGTATTAGCTGCATGTACGATACGAGGTTTTTTTGGCAGTATTTTCAAAAATTGTTCGAACCGATTGACTTGTTTTTGGAAATACGATTCGTCTTCTTCGTCTGCTGTTGCAAAATGTGTAAAAATCCCATCAACAACAAATTGTCCGGACGATTGTATCGCTTCATACAACGAGCGCAATTCTTCTTCTGTTGCAACACCAATACGATGCATTCCTGTATCCACTTTTATATGTAACTTCAACGTTTTTTTGCAACTGTTTTTCGCTTCATTAACCCAGTTTGGAGAATCAACCGTTAATGTAATATTTTCATTTGCAGCATATTCTGCAAAAGAGGTTGGCGAATATCCCAACACCAATATATCAGGATCAGGTAAATGCTTACGAACATGAAGCGCTTCTTCCGGAGTAGCTACTGCAAGCATGCTCGCACCGGCTTCAAGAGCCGCTTTCGCCACCTCCACATCTCCATGCCCATAAGCATTCGCCTTGACAACGGCTATAATTTGAACATTGGGCTGAATATGTTTTTTTAGTTGAAGAACATTGTATTTGATAGCATCCAAATCAATAATAGCTTTTGTTGGACGGAAGTGCTTATTGGTACGCATCTGTTATTTTTCCCTCTTTTTTCTTTATTAAACCTTTTATCTAAGTGATTCTTTTTGTATTGTAAAACTCTCCGTCCAACAAAGCAACGAAATTACTTAAGACTGCCTTCGGAAATGGACGAAGCAACTTCAATCATTTCTTCTTTTGTTAAATCATTGGAAGCAATAAAGAATGAAATGCCATCTTTCTCAAAACTTAACGAATGATCTGTAATGGCTCCAATCGTGAATCCCAAATCTAAAAGTTCTCCCGGCTGGAATACCGGAATCGTTGCGGATTCGCCAACTTCCACCGGTTCTTGTACCAATGTAAATGATTTGTCACCTTCAAATGTTAAAATCACCCGTTCTGTTCCGTCTTCCGTTTTGATTCGCTTTTCATCCGCTAAAGTCGTGTTGCCCCAAGCCAATACCGGATAATATGTCTGGAAGTTAGTACTTTGCTTTTCTTCAGTTGCCACATTTTGTTTTTCATCCTTTGTAAATTGTTCAACCGCATATTCTTTTTCTTTATGTTGAACTCCTAAGTCGATCTTTTTGAATGTAATCAGCATTTGTTCTTCGTCCGCTTCATTTAAAATGGAAACCGATTTAGGCAGCAACGTTTTCTTATCCACTGTCACTTTTTGTGTAGGCATGATGCTCTTATGATTGTTTCTTGTTGCCGCAGTAAAGATGTAATGATTATCCGTTTCTTCCATTTGGACATTTTTATCGGCCAACAAGTCTTCAGCCAAAGCGCCGATTAAATAAGGCTGGCTGTTTTGTTTTGGCCACTCGCTTTGGAATTTGTACGTTTTCTTGAGTGATGGCGTAACAACAAAAACCCCTTCTTTATTGCGGATGATCATTTGCGTTACGTCTTCATCTTGTTGAGACACTTGAACCCGGTAGAAATCCGGTTGTGTATGCCATACATTGACATCATAAATCCTTGGCTCGTCTCCCGTTTTAATTTCCATTGTCGCTTCCAGTTCATAACCTTTTCCTTTAGCCCATTTTTCGTGCAGCTTCTCCAAAACTTCTTCCTTGGAATCTTTACCGCAAGCACCAAGCACCATGACACTTAACAACAAAACGAAAAATATGATTACTTTGCGTCTCAAAACTCCATCCTTTCTACTCTAACTCGATAGGACAAATATATGAAGGAAGGTAGTTGTTTATGCTATCACTTTTGGACAATAGCCAACTTTCATAAAAGTCAAGAATCCATCATAAGGAGCACCTGTGCCGCAGCATAATCTCTCGAATGAGTGATGCTGACAAAACCGTTCACGGCTTGACCATGAAAATAAAGTACCGGTTTGCCCAGTTCATCGTTTAAAATTTCAATTTGATGAAATTCACATCCCTCCCTTATCCCAGTGCCATTTGCTTTGGAAAATGCTTCTTTTGCCGCAAATCTCCCCGCCAAAAATTCACATTTTCTTTTATCCGAAAGTTGATGAAAAATTTTTTGCTCCCGTTCCGACAAAATGCGTTTATGGAATTTTTCAGATTGATGGATCAATTTCCTGATTCGTTCAATCTCTACTATGTCCAATCCTATTCCTTTAATCATATGTCATAGTTCCCCTTTTATTAATCTGTAAAAACAAGGTATAATAATTTTATAAATTGAGGTGACGTCTATGTTTATCCGTACAGAAAATTTCAGGCAGTATATAAAATTTTATCCTGTTGTTTCAACGCTGATCGCACTAAATATTATTGCATACATAATCACATCGCTTCCTTTTATTGGCAATNTGGTTTTATATTTAGGAATGAGCGTTAATTGGCTGATTGCTGAAGGTGAGTGGTGGCGGGTCATAACTTCCACTTTTTTACACGGAGGTTTTTTCCACATTTTATTTAACATGTTTTCCTTATTTTTGTTCGGGCCGGAACTGGAAAGAATCGCAGGAAAACTGAGGTTTATTACGATTTATTTGTTTTCAGGGATTTTCGGCAATGTTGCAACATTTATTATTGAATCCCCGGATTATGCCAGTGTAGGAGCCAGCGGTTCGATTTATGGAATTTTTGGAGCGTATGCGGCCCTTGCCTACTACACAAAAAACACAATACCGCAATTGAATCAAATCATTATGCCAATCATTGTCATCGGATTAATCATGACCTTTTTGCAGCCGGGTATCAATATTTCCGCTCACATTGGTGGATTAATTACCGGATTTTTGTTCGGACTTGCCTACTTCTCACCAAAAAATATATTACGTTGGCGCAGGAAATAACACTAATTGTGCAATAAAAAATTCATGATTATAGAGAGTGCTTATGCACTCTCTTTATTTATTCCTCTCGTTCTTTCAAACCACGATAAAATTGCATCTGCATCCGATTCGTCCAGATGGGGTACCCGCGCCGTTGCTCCGGCAAGGCCGGACATAACCGTCGCTTGTACAGTCGCGATTTTCTTCCTTTTTTGAAAAAAATTTTGTCTCTTTTGAATAACTTGAATCCGTTTCTTTTCGGCGATGAACGTCACCCGGCTGATCACACGGTACCTTAACGTCAATTGATTTCCCGAAATGAGATAGCCGTTTGTTTTGTATTGCCATAATCCCATTATGAGAACGAACAATGCAAGAAAGATGGACAATAAACCGGCAGGGTAAAAGAAATAAGAACTTAATCCGATGATTGGGATCAAACTTAAAATATACACTCTATAAAAGTGCGGCCGTGATTTTTTAGGAGGACGGACAAATTCTCCTTCCAAGTCGAATGTAAATTGAGGGAATAAATATTGCAGGGGTTCCGACATTTCTTTCTTTGAAATAAGCGGAAACAGCATAATTTTTGTATCCCCCTGTCCAAATCCCCAGCTGGCGCTTTCCACAACCACCGTTGCATAACGGAAGAATTGTCTTAAAGGATTTTCGATGATTTTTATCCCCTGCACCCGGTTGTTCGGGATAATGATTCTTTTTCTTTCCAACAAGCCACGTGTTATAATAATCCGGTCGTTTTCCTGCACCACCGTAAAATCATAGTAATTAATAAACGTAATCATTACCGACAAAATCCAGGCAAATAAAAATGCAAGAAAAATGATGACCATTATAAAAATAAATCCAAATTGAATCATTGCAGCGATTTCTTCAACAATCCAATCAGTCGGTATATACTCGGCAATTTGGGAAAAAAGAGCTGCGACACCTGCAATCACCACCCCGACGCTGTTCGAAGTGGTAGCAAGCAACAGCAAATCTTTTGCGGACATTTTGTGTATCACATGAGCTTCTTCCTGCAATTGGTCCGAAACTTTTGCACCGCCAATTTCAACATTTATTTCACCGTCCTTATCCTGCCCAATATTTAGTTTTTTCGTTTCCCTTTCTATCCTTGCGGCCGCTTCTCTTGTAATCGCTGTAAACTCCGCTTCCGGCCTCCCATTCGTACTTCCTGCCGTTTCCACTGTCACTTCCACAAGACCAAAAATGCGGTGAAAGATCGATTCTTTATAGTTGAAACTTTGAATGCGGTCAAAAGGGATATAGCGCTTCTTTTTGACGAACAATCCATATTCGACTCTCAGTTCATTGTCTTCAAACCAATAGACAAAAGTAAACCATTTAACGATTCCGGAAATTAAATAAAAAATAACAACCAATAAAAAAATAAACAAAGGGATATATTCCCATATCTCTTTACCATCTGCTTTAAAATTAAAACCGTTGACAATCACCAAAATAATCAATGGAAAAAGAAGCTCTTTCAACGCTTTTAAAAAATTAATAAATGCAGATATGGGATGGAGTCTATATTTTTCATACATCATCTTCAGCCACCCTCGCCAACTCGGAAATTCTTTCCCTCAAATGATCCGCTTCTTCCGTTATCAACATCGGAATCACATGCGTTGTCGCTGCAGTAGAAATCGCGATGTTGGCCAGATCATATTTTTTCAGGATAGGTCCCTGCATCGTATCCACGTGCTGAACCCGAACCATCGGAATCAAAGTTCTCTTCACGACAAACAGGCCGCTTTGAATTTCGATTTCCTGTTCCCTTACCTCATAACGCCAATGATCCCATCGGATCTTTGGAAACAGCCAGATTAACGCTATAGCGGCAATCAGGACAACACTTGCAGAAATGAAATAAATAGCGGCAGACCAGTCAAATTGATATGTAAGAAAACTGATTGTTCCCGCAATGACGGACAAGAAAAAAGTATAAATAAGACCATATAATCGCCAAACCGTTAAACCTTTCCGAGGAATTTTGTACTCGAGTTCTCCTCTCATTTTCCCACCTCTTTTCTTTTCTACATATCTTCGTACGGACTATCCTATCAATTTGTTTCAAAATTCTAAATTCTCTTTGAAAATCTATCATAATTATGATATGAAATTCATATAAAAGATTGGGGCTGCTACGAGATTGCAAAAATGTTCACGTTAAAAACAAAGTCATTTATAAGGAGTGTATGTAGAATGAACGTACCTTTAGTCTTGACCCAATTCTTAGATCGGGCCGTAACACTATACGGAGACAAAGAAGCCATCATTGGTTATGAAGGAGATCGGCGATTCACTTACCGCCAATTCAACCAAAGGGTAAATCAGTTATCAAGAGGCCTGCAATCTTTAGGCGTCCAAAAATATGATAAAGTGGCTTATCTTGCACCAAATACGATTGAAATGCTGGAAGGCTTTTATGGCATCTATCAGGTTGGTGCAATCATGGTTCCTTTAAATATCCGATTAAAGCCTGAAGATTACCTGTTTATTTTAAACCATAGCGAATCAAAAGTGTTATTCGTCGACCAGGATCTTTATCATCTAATTGAGCCGATCAAATCAAAATTGAATACCGTGGAAACAATTATTGTTCACTACAAAAATGATGAAACAAATGAAATAGATTATGACGAGTGGCTTGCTTCCTTCGACGGTTCCGAATTTGACCGTGTAGAATTGGATGAAAATGATGAATGCAGTTTACTATACACAAGCGGAACAACAGGCAATCCGAAAGGTGTTCTTCTCACGCACCGAAACAATTATTTGCATGCTTTAAGCTCCATGCATTTCTTGCGGGTAACGGACCAGGACGTGTACCTGCACGTATTGCCGATGTTCCATGTAAATGGATGGGGATCACCATTTTATTACACTGCCAACGGAGCAACCCATGTCACTTTAAGAAAAGTGGCGGCAGATCAAATTTTTGATGCCATCAAAAAATATAATGTAACGGTTATTCACATGGCTCCGACAGTGTTAAATACATTATTGCAATATTATGATGAACATAAACCGGAAATTCCTAAAAATGTAAGAGTAGTTATCGCCGGTTCAGCGCCGCCTCCTGCATTTGTTAAGCGTGTTGAAAAAGATTTGGGATGGGAGTTCATACAAGTTTATGGCATGACTGAATCTTCGCCGCTTTCTTTAGGCTCGCGGATTCTTTCTCCATACCTGGACTTGCCGGAAGAAGAAAAATTCCGGTTAAAAGCAAAAGCCGGAACACCATTTATCGGTACGGAAGTAAAGGTTGTGGACGAAAATGGAGAAGAAGTTCCTCATGATGGTAAAACAATGGGTGAAATCATCGTTCGCGGCAATGGCGTGATGAAGGGCTACTGGAAAAACGAAAATGCTACAATGGAAACAATTGTAAATGGTTGGCTGCATACCGGCGACATCGGAACAATCGATGAAAAAGGATATATTGATATCACGGACCGCAAAAAAGATATTATCATCAGCGGCGGAGAAAACATTTCTTCCATCGAAGTGGAAGGAGTATTATATGAACATCCTGCCGTAAAAGAAGCGGCTGTCATCGCTGTTCCGCATGAAAAATGGGGAGAAACGCCTCATGCAATTGTCGTATTAAAAGAAGGACATAGCGTCACGGAACAGGAGCTGATCGATTTCACCCGTTCCAAATTGGCCCATTTCAAAGCCATTAAAAGCGCATCTTTCGTGGATGAATTGCCAAAAACGGCTTCCGGCAAAATCCAAAAAGTTCAATTGCGAAAACAATATGCAGAATCTATGCAAAAAGCATAGAGAAAGAAAAAAGCAGAAAGGTGACACCTTTCTGCTTTTTCTTTTTATCTCGCTTTTCCTCCTCCAATTTTTTCCCTGCGGCCCCTGTTTTCTCTTCGGCCAATGCGTCCGCCTGAACGCTCCCTCCTCGCCGGCAACGGAGGTTCTTCCGTGATTTTTACAGGGGTATTGTCAGGCTCTTTTGTCATGGATTTAATGGCCGCCGCCACAAGATCCACCGCATCAAAATCTTCCAACAGTTCATCGGCAAATATTCGATATTCTTTTAAATCATTTGCCTGGACAATTTCAATAAGTTTTTCGATAGCCAATCTCTGCTGGCCGGCCAAAGCCTCGCCTTTCGTTGGGGGGCGAAGCGGGGTAATGCGTTTTTTCGTGGTTTCTTCCACTGTACGCAAATATCCCATTTCCCGGGGAGTTACAAACGTTACCGCAACCCCCGAATTCCCTGCACGGCCAGTTCGTCCGATACGGTGAACATAACTTTCGGGGTCTTGAGGGATATCGAAATTATAGACATGGGAAACGCCCGAAATATCCAATCCCCTCGCTGCGACATCCGTCGCTACCAGGATATCGATTTTATTTTCTTTAAATTGCCGCAACACAGACAGGCGTTTTGATTGGCTTAAGTCCCCATGGATTCCTTCCGCCAGATACCCGCGGATCGTCAATGCTTGGGCCAATTCATCCACACGACGCTTTGTGCGTCCAAAGACGATTGCAAGTTCAGGCTGATGGACATCGAGCAGCCGGGTCAAAATATCAAATTTTTCCCGTTCCTGTGATTTAATGAAATATTGTTCTATATTTTCAACCGTCATTTCCTTCGATTTTATTTTTACTTCTTTAGGATTCTCCATAAATTTCGTTGCGATTTTTCGGATCGCCGGTGGCATTGTGGCCGAAAACAGCAACATTTGGCGATTCTTAGGCACATTTTCCAAAATCGCGTTAATGTCGTCAATGAAGCCCATGTTCAACATTTCGTCCGCTTCATCCAATACAAGAGTTTGAACCTTTTCCAGATTCAATGTGCCACGGTTGATATGGTCAATAATTCGCCCAGGCGTTCCTACGATAATTTGCGGTTTATTTTTTAAAGCGCGGATTTGCCGTCCGATATCCTGTCCACCGTAGACCGATAGAATTCTTACCCGCTTATCATAACCGATTTTATAAAGTTCTTCCGAAACTTGAATGGCAAGCTCCCTCGTCGGGGCAATGATCAATGCTTGAATTTCAGGTTTTTTTGTATCAATTTTTTCGATGATTGGGATGCCAAACGCCGCTGTTTTACCCGTACCTGTTTGTGCTTGTCCGATTATATCGCGTCCTTCTAAAGCATATTTGATTGTTCCTTCCTGGATTGGCGTCGCTTCTTCAAATCCCATACGCTTTAATGAACGCAATGTAGATTCGCTAATATTAAATTCTGAAAAATTTGTCAAACTCTTCAAACTCCTTTTTAAATATTAAGTTGACAAATGGTTACATTTTCAGATGAAATGTCGGCAAATGTCGAGCTTGATCTTTAAGCACTGCGGCAATCCATTCCCCAATTTTCGAATATATGAAAAAGAAAGCCCGGTCTTTGCCGAGCGGTTCCATTCTACGGGTTTCTTAGAATAAAACCGATTCATTCAAAAAAAAGCACTCTTCCCCTTTTGAAAGAGTCTTTGCATAAAATGTATCCATTGCTTTCCTTAGTCTATCATGGCATCAGAAAAAGATGCAATGATAATGCTTTAATTATGATTGTAGAAAACGGAGCACATCCGCAAACCATGATTCGCAATCTTCGCTGAAACAAATATGATGTTTTCCGCAAGATGAATAATAAAGATATTTCTCCGTTGCAGGAAGTTTATCATATAAATATTGTGCCGTTGAATACGGGACGACCCCATCGCATTTTCCCTGCACAATAAAAGTCGGGATATCAATCGATTCAATATACGGCTCCACCTGCCGGACAATCCTCATAAATTGTATTGCGGCACTCACGGGTACATTTCTCAGTTTGTACTCATACATCCGAAAAAATTCATTGTTCTTCAATTGTCCACCAACGGCTTCTTTTGCAATTTTCCTCAAATCTTTTAGCAATTGCTTAGGAGCAATATATTTTACTGCCGCACTCAGGAGCACCAATTTTTTTACCGGGTACCGTTTCGCCAAATATAAAGCGATGACTCCCCCCATGGAAAAACCGACAACAAAAATTTGTTCCGCTTTCTGTGCCAATCGTTTGTATGCCAATTCGGCATCAATCAGCCAATGTTCCGCGGTAAAACCATTTAATGAAAGTTGATCCCCGTGGCCGCATAATGTAGGTGTCTCCACAAACCAATCGGTATGTTTTTGTATGTAATCCGCCAAAGGTTTTATTTCATTTGGCCCTCCGGAAAATCCGTGCAACATTAAAACTCCGATCGACATCCAAAACACTCCCATCAAAATAAAAAAGTGAAATTCATTTCGAATCCAAAGAGTCTCCATGAATTTCACTTTTTTCAAGAAACTTTTATTGTAAATCGTTGATGATCGTTTCCAATTTCATGCCCCGGGACCCTTTGAGCAAGATTAAAGTATCTTTTGTTGCATATTGTTTAATATAATCAACGATTTTCCCATAATCATCTTTCGTGTATAAAAGTCTTCCGGAAAATCTTGGAGACAACCGGTGGTACAGCCATTCCATCCGGGGACCAAATAAACATACCCTGGAAATCTTCTCCCCATCAATATAATCCGCCAATTCCTCATGGAACTGCCGCTCTTTTTCGCCCAGTTCCAGCATATCCCCCAAAACGAGCCACTTATCATTTCTCATGGACGTTGATTGAAGAAATTCAATCGCCGCTTTCATGGATGTCGGAGCAGCGTTATAAGCATCGTTGATAAACAAGATGTCTCCCAATGGCACAAGTTGCATTCGCATGTTTGTCAGCGATACTTGTTCCAGACCTTTTCGAATCTGCTCATCGGACAAGCCGATGGATTTTGCAACCAGCATGGCGCCGGATGCATTTTTGACTTGATGTTTACCTAGGATCGGGATGAAAAATTCCCCGTTCAAATCCCCTTCTACCATAAAACGGCTGCCCTTTTCCGTCGTTTCGATTTCACAAATTCTCAAGTCATTGCCTGATTGAAAACCGAACGCTTTGGATTTCAGTTTTGGAGTTTTTTCAACCAATNCCCTCAACAACGGTTCATCCCCGTCATAAAAAAGGACGCCCTCCGGATCGAGGCCTTTTATGATTTCAAATTTGGCTTTTGCAATCCCTTCGCGGGAACCAAGTTCCTGCATGTGGGCTTCTCCGATGTTTGTAATGATTGCATAATGCGGTTTCGCGAGGGTTGACAAAAATTCGATTTCTCCAAACCCGCTCATCCCCATTTCCAATACGGCCATCTCCGTATCTTCATCAAGAGAAAGGATTGTCAACGGCAATCCCAATTCATTATTGAAGTTTCCAATCGTTTTTTGCACTTTGTAATAAGGGGAAAGCAAGCTTGCTAAAATATCTTTTGAAGAAGTCTTCCCATTTGAACCTGTGATTCCAATAAATGTCGCCTTCAATTCTTCCCGATACATACGGGCCATTTGTTGCAAAGCCGTCTCGGAATCTTCCACGAAAAGAAGCGGCACATTTTTGGGAGGATTTGGCTCATCTTTTAGCCAAAGGGAACAACTGGCCCCTTTTTCAAAGGCCTGTTGGACAAACTTGTGTCCGTTCGTTTTTTCTCCGCGGAACGGGATAAATAAATCCCCTTCTTTGAGCGTTCTTGTATCGATGGAAACACCGGTTACAAGATTCTCTCCATATCCTTCAAGTTCTTCAATGTCGATATTCAACCATTGTGCTATATCTTTAATTTTCTTTCTCATTTTTTCATCCCACTTATTCCCTGTTGAATTGGAGTTGTTGTTTTTCTTCATGGCGTTCAATCGCCAATTCAATGAGCCTATCAATCAATTCGGAATAACTTAAGCCGCTGTTTTGCCAAAGAAGCGGATACATGCTAAAAGGAGTAAAACCTGGCATTGTGTTCACTTCATTGATCAACACTTCATCCCCGCGCACAAAGAAATCAGCTCTTACCAAACCTGCGCAATCCAATATCTTAAAGGCACGGATGGCCATATCTTTCATTTTTTCTTCCACTTCAGGAGAGATTTCGGCAGGAATAATGAGTTGGGTAGAATTGTCCTTATATTTTGATTCGTAATCATAAAACTCCGTTGTCGGTTTGATTTCTCCCGGAACGGACACTTTCGGTTCATTGTTGCCGAGAACAGCCATTTCGATTTCCCGCGCTTCAATTCCCTGTTCCACAATGATTTTCCGGTCATATTTGAAGGCGATGTTGATGGCTTTCTCCAGCTCCTCTCTGTTGGATGCCTTATTGATGCCGACGCTTGAACCCAAATTGGCCGGTTTGACAAACATCGGATAGGCCAATTCATTCTCACATTTTGATAGTAAAGCTTCTTTATTTCGATCCCATTCATAACGAATAAAATAAACAAATGGTACTTGATTCAATCCCGCGACACTGAACAATTGCTTCATGATGACTTTATCCATTCCGCAAGCGGATGATAGCACGCCGTTTCCGACATAGGGCAAATTCAGCAGTTCAAGAAGACCCTGAACTGTACCGTCTTCCCCATAAGTACCGTGCAATAATGGAAAAATGACATCGAATTTTGCCTGATTCTGATTTTCATCTAAAATGAATTCGAGAATGTAATTCGGTTTGCTTTCCTTTTTTGTAAATTTTAATTCTTCGACGGATTCCGCAGGTTTTGTCAACTGAGGACCCCGGCACCATTCACCGTCAAGGGTGATATAAATCGGAATTACATCATATTTCTTATAATCAATGGCTTTTGTTACCGCAGTAGCAGTGATCAAAGATACTTCGTGCTCCGCGGATTTCCCCCCATATAACAATCCAATCCGTTTTTTCATTGTTCGACCTCCAAGTTATAAGTAATACTAGTTTATCATGAAAAGAATGACTTCATGAATAGCAAAAAAGAAAAACCCCCTGTCATCGGCCCTTGGACAGGGAAGTTTACTGCAGTTTAATCAATTCATCATAATCCTGCTTTAATATCATTATTAAATCGTTCCATACTTCATCAGGGTAATCATAATCGGAGAGTGTTCGAATTTCAACCCCAAAATGATTCTTCGGTTTTTCCGCTTTATAGATAGACACAAGCGCTCCTTCTTTAAAATAATGGCGGTATGCTTTTAAATCGGCAGCCTCAATTTTTGGAATTCTCTCTTTTGACTTTCTTCTCCAGAACCCCCCGTTGCCGCCGTTTTCTTTTATAATATTATTGATGAGGGTCGAAACAAGCATCTCAAAATCTTCCAAAAAGTGGAAATATACTTTTGTCGTCTGTTCATTAGCGGATGAACAATACACGTAGCGGTTTTTCAATTTCGGGAAAAAGGGGGAAGTTACCGGTTCTTTTTTATGTCCTAGATACAACAATTCCGCTTGTTCCATCGGTGTAAGTTGATTGACTTGCTTTTCGTCGGAAAAATCCACCCAGCATAAATCCCGATTGGAATCTTCCATCTTTTTTACAAAGTTTTTGATTTCGTCACCTGGAATATAATCCAATTGAGTATGCATATTAAATAAACCGTCTTCGTAACTTTGATTCAGCAACAAAATATTTTTTATTGATTCAACCGCCCCAAAAAATTGTTTCAAAGTCAAACCGCTAAAAATTACAAATTGATTTACAGCGTTCATATGTATAAATAAATGATATAAATAATCATCCGCTGTTTTATGTTTTTTCGCCATCCAATCACTCTCCAATACCGCAACAGTTAAATTTATTATATGATGTAATTAGTTTTTTTTGAAACAATTTCACATTGCCTTCGTCTTAATCATGTGATAAATCTATGAAGGATATTTTTTAATCGCTAATAAAATATGATACAGTATACTGATAGAAGAACGCTTTGAAAATGCAATATTATAGAACATAGGTGGACAAAATGGAAAATAACAGAAACTTTGCAGAAAGATTCGATTGGAAACTTGCTGCTATACTTGTACTGTTTTTAATCATAAGCTTGGTTGCTATTTCCTCCGCCCAAACATCGGGGCAGTATGGCAATGTAAATTTCGTCCTCAAACAATTGCAATGGTACATCATTGGAGCCGCTATCATAGCGGTTGTCATGTACTTTGAACCGGAGCAATACAAAAAATTGTCCTGGTATCTATACGGTTTTGGAATTTTCCTGCTCGTTTTGCTCATTTTTATGCCTGAAGGACCAGGACAAATCGGTGAGCCGAAAAACGGCGCAAAAAGCTGGTATAACCTTCCGTTCGGAAGCATCCAGCCTTCCGAATTTATGAAGACCTTTTACATTCTTGCCGCCGCAAAACTGATTAGTACCCACCATGAAAAATATACAGTCAAAACCATTAAAACCGACCTGATATTACTCGGAAAAATCGGTCTGACTTTGCTTGTTCCGCTCGCCTTAATTATGCAGCAGCCGGATTTGGGTTCGTCGTTGGTATTTATTGCTATTACAGCCGCATTAGTTGTGGTGGCAGGAATTTCATGGAAAATTATTATCCCCATTTTTGCAGGCGGCGTCGTATTGGCAGGTTCCATCATATGGATGGCATTATATATGCAAGATTTCCTGGAGAAACATCTCGGTGTAAAATCATATCAATTTGGACGAATTTATTCATGGCTCGATCCTTACTCTTATTCCGATCAAAACGGATACCATTTAATCACTTCATTAAACGCTATTGGTTCGGGCGAAATTTTGGGAAAAGGTTACATGAACCGGGAAGTGTATGTTCCCGAAAACCATACAGACTTCATTTTTTCTGTAATCGGCGAAGAATGGGGATTTATCGGCGCAAGTTTCGTCATCTGCCTGTATTTCTTGTTGATTTACCATCTAACAAGAATCACCCTTACATTGAAAGACCCATTCTGTACATATGTATGTGCCGGAATTATCGCCATGATTACATTCCATGTATTCGAAAACATCGGAATGACCATTCAATTGCTGCCAATTACGGGGATTCCTTTGCCGTTTATCAGCTATGGCGGAAGTTCGCTCATGGGGAACGCCTTGGCGATCGGTCTTGTATTTAGCATGAAATATCATTATAGAAAATATATGTTCTCGGCAAGAGATGACGATTTATAAAAAAATTCCCGCTTGAGCGGGAATTTTTTTGGATTCGAATGCTACAAATTAATATTGGGAAGTTGTCCGTGGCGGCGCTAATACTTTTAACAATTCCAGCCGGGATTTCGTCACTGTGGCTGTAACCCCCAACTTCGATAATTTTGAGGCAATTTTTTTCAAATCCACTTCCTTCGCCATACCAACCACCTGTCCTTATTCGTTATATTATTTGCAACGTATAAATAGTAAAAAGGGTTTCACGCACCTTCTTCTTGAAATTATTGTAGCATGATTGATTCATCCTAAATTTTTCAATTGTATTACAAGTCCGCAACGATCAAAACATTTTTATACCTATGCAGCAGGGTAATTTACTTGTTTTCAAAAATAGGTAAAGTTAAAATTTACTATGTTCATACTGATTAAAAAATGATAGAAGGCAGGAAAGTTATGAAAAATTTGTTTTTATTATTATCGATACAATTTCTCGTCTATTTAGGGTTTGGCATCATCATTCCTGTTTTGCCGGAAGTAATTGTGCAAAATCAATGGAATGAAGTCCATGTCGGAGGATTGCTGACGATTTATGCACTAGCGAGCTTTTTTACTGCGCCTTTATGGGGAGAAATTTCGGACAAATTCGGCCGAAAACAATTGATACTGGTCGGTCTCGTTGGTTTTAGTTTGAGTTTTCTTATTTTCAGCTTATTTATTGATAACTTATACATGTTGTATTTTTCAAGGTTGGTTGGCGGCTTGTTTTCCGGAGCTTTATATACATCCGTTACCGGTTACATCAGCGACATTTCCACAAACGAAAATCGAAACAAATACATGGGCTTGATGGGAATGTCCATCGGTCTGGGGTTCATTTTCGGTCCTGCTGTAGGCGGTGTGCTGGGTGAAATCAGGCTGCACCTTCCTTTTACGATTTCGGCTGCTTTAATCGCCATTCTTTTTGTCATTGCACTGATTGCATTAAAAGAACCGGATAGAAAAGGCGAAGCAAGCAAACGGGAAATAATCCCGAAAGGCGCCTCCGCACTTTTTCAATATCGCATCCGTTATTTATTCATTTTCGCATTTTTTGTCACGTTCATATTGGCTGGAGTTGAGGCGACATTCCAGCTGTTCCAGATTGACCGTATTGACATCACGCCTGCCCAATTAGGATCTTTATTTATGTTCAGCGGTTTTGTTGATGCGTTCATACAAGGAGGCGTCATTCGCCAAATCAAAGATGGCACTGAAACGAAGTGGCTGATTGCAGCTCAAATCATTACTGCTATCGGACTTCTTTTAATTACAATCACTTCCGGTTTGGTAATGGCCGGCGTTGCCCTTTGCGTGTTTACTGCCGGAAATGCATTGGCCAGAACTTGTGTTGTTTCGTTGACTACGAAGGAATCCGGAGGAAAATACGGTTTAGCTTCCGGAATTGCCTATTCGATGGATAATTTAGGGAGAATTATTGGTCCAGTGTTTTTCACTGTCTTATTTAAAGTCGGAACTGATTTAACATATTACGTTTCAACATTTATCGCTCTGATTGTCATCGTGCTGCTTCTCTTCTTCAATCGTTCCAGAAATTCTCTTCGCGCAGACTATAATGAAGAGCTATGAGAAATAGTAGATTTCTTCGGTTTCCCTTTCCGTTCATTCATCATTCCTTATTCCGCAAATTGTCAACAAAGAGCGCCTGAAAATTTTCAGGCGCCGCCTTTTAAATATTAAAAAACGTATGCAATGATGCATACATTTACTATAAACGGTTATAAAAATAAAAAAGGTGTTGGAGGATCAAATTTGGACTTTTCACATTCATTATCCTTGCCGTCCCAATTTGAAGGAATTCGAACTAGGTTGGAGGCATCCACTTTAAGAGCGATCAATATCATCCCTAAAATCCAAAGAACGCAACTGACAGATAGCAAATTTTCAGGTTATCCGTATTTGCCAAAAATCATGAACTACCCGAAAGACATCGATGGAAACTATTTAATTTTTCTTGCCCAAATCAATTTTGAACAAGTCCAATCGTTTTATCCTTTTCCTTCAAGCGGCATTTTGCAATTTTTTATTTCTCCATCTTTGCTCACATATCAAATGAGCGAAGGAATTTTCCAGCATTATTTTAAAGTCCGATATTTCCCAAAAATATTGCCAGAGGAAGAACTCATTACCGATTTTCCGTTTTTAAAAAGTTTTTCTTATTCTCCAATCAAAAATCAAATGGCTCTTCGCTTCTTGAATAAAATCGAACCCGTATCCGCAATGGATTATCGGTTAAAACAATATATCAGCCCCCTCGATTTGACGAAACAGCTTCCTGATGGACGCACTCTGGAAGAACATTATTTTGAACATTTTTTGGGGGCGGAACATAAAATCGGGGGATATCCATATTTTATCCATCATGACATGCGAAGCAATTCAAAACTCTTAAAACGGTACGATACATTGCTATTGCAAATTGTCTCGGATGATGAACAGAATATCATGTGGGGAGATTCGGGAATCATCAAATTTTTCATCAATAGCAAAAAACTTGCCCAAGGTGATTTCTCGGATATTTATTTGCAAGCAGAACAATATTGAATGATGGGCAACCTGCTGTTGCTGGGTTGCCTTTTGTTGTTCCAATATTTTCTATTTCAAGAAGAATGCGTTATAATAATGTATTGTATAACATTCGGGGGAAGCAGGTGGGTAGAATGAGCATTCTGATCAATTCAATTCCTTTCATCCCTATTTTGTTTGTGTTAAACGTTATTCTTGCCATTACCATCATCTTTTTGGAGAGAAGGGACGCTTCCTCCACATGGGCATGGATACTTGTGCTATTTTTCCTGCCACTGGTAGGCTTCATTTTATATTTGCTGTTGGGCAGACAATTGAGAAATAAACATTTATTCCGCTGGGAAGGCAAAAAGGACATAGGCATTGACAAATTAATCAGCTACCAAATCGAAGCCCTGGAAAAAGATACTTTTCAATTTAACGAAGACTACGTGAAAAATTACAAAAATCTCATTCAAATGAATCTGAATACGGGGGATGCCGTCCTTACCCAAGACAATCATGTGCTCATCTATGATGATGGAGTCGAAAAATTCCAGGCTTTAATCAATGATATATTAAATGCAAAAGATCATATACACATCCAATATTACATTTTTAAACTCGATAACTTGGGCCAAAGAATTTATGAAGCGTTAAAGAAAAAAGCAAAACAAGGCGTCAAAGTCAGAATATTGTATGATGAAATGGGCTCCAGGGGAATAAAAAAGAGACATTTTAAAGAGCTGATTGAATTAGGCGGAGAAGTTGAAATCTTTTTTCCTTCGATATTCCCTCTCATTAATCCCCGCCTCAATTTCAGAAACCATCGGAAAATCGTCGTGATTGACGGCAGAATTGGTTATATAGGCGGATTTAATGTCGGAGATGAATATATTGGATTAAATAATAAATTTGGTTATTGGAGAGATACTCATCTGCGGATTGAAGGCAGTTCCGTTCACCCACTCCAGACGCGTTTTATCCTGGATTGGAACCAGGCAAGCGAAAATAAAATTGCCTATTCCGACCGCTATTTTCCCGCCATTCCGAAAAAAGGGGATGTGGCCATGCAAATTATTTCAAGCGGACCGGATACCGACTGGCCTGCTATTAAGAACGCCTATTTAAAATTATTAATGGATGCAAAGAAATATATTTATATTCAAACTCCCTACTTTATCCCGGATAACGGCTTCCTGAATGCCATTGAAGTGGCCAGCCTTTCCGGAATTGATGTACGCATCATGATCCCGAACAAACCTGACCATATGTTCGTTTATTGGGCGACCTATTCTTATATCGGCGAATTATTGAAAGCGGGAGCAAAAGTCTATATTTACGATAAAGGCTTTATTCATGCCAAAACCATCGTCATTGACGATGAAGCCGCATCTGTAGGAACCGCGAATGTGGATGTCCGAAGCTTCAAACTGAACTTCGAAGTGAATGCATTTATATACGACCGTCAAATTTCCCATGAACTGGCGGAAATCTTTGAAAAAGATATTTTAGATTCCCGGGAATTGACTTTGGAACAATATGAAAACCGTTCCTTTATCATCAAATTTAAAGAATCCATTTCCCGGCTGCTGTCCCCGATATTATAAAAAGAATTCGTTTCTCCAAAAGCCGCTTGACCTTTGGAAAAACGAATTCTTTTTTTAAACAATGCCTAAATATTCTTCTAAAGTCAGACCTGACTCTTTTACTTTTGTTGCGAGATCCACTCCCAAATAACGGAAATGCCAAGCTTCATACATATAACCGGTAATGTGCTCTTTACCCTTTGGATATCTTAAAATAAAGCCATATTTATGCGCATTTGCCGCCAACCATTTCCCTGCCGGTGATTCTCCAAATTCCTCCGTTAGCCATAAATCTTCCCGGCCCTTTTCCCCGATATCGAATGCCAATCCCGTTTGATGTTCAGAATAGCCGGGCCGGGCGCTGTAACGGTCGGCCTTTTCTTTGCCGTCCCGTTGTACGTATCTGTTATAGAGCATTTGCTGATATTCATAAGAACGGTAAGTACTGAATGCCACTAATTCAAAACCATGTTTTCTTGCATCTTGCGCCATTTTTTCAAAAGCGGCGCGGGCTTCTTTGCTTTCGCCCGGGGCAAAATCTTTTGGAAGCGGATATTTTTTGTTGGCAATTAACACCCCTTTAATATAAGTGGGCTTGCTGGGCAATTGCTGCCCTTCGATATAACCATTATTATCGACAGTTTTGTTTTCTGCCGGCTGATGCTGTTTCGGTTGCGCCTGTTGTTTGTTTGTCTGTTGATTTTGCTGCTGTTTCGGTTGTTGCGGCTGAGGTGTTTCTTGTTGTTTTCCTTCAACCGTTCCTTTGTGCTGCTCATCTCCGGCCGGTTCAGACGTTCCCTGGTTTTCCTCTTCCTTCTTTTGATCCTTTTCATCAGAATCGGGACTGGCCGCAATTTCATTGTCTTCATCATTTGCCGTCTTTGTATCATGATTCATTTGAACAATCAAAATGGTCGCTGCAATCGCGATAATCAAAAGTAACAATGAACCAATCAATATATAACTCTGCATTTTATTTTTCATAACATCACCTGATTCCGCCTCAATTCAAATTTGCTCTATTATTTTATCACTAATTTCATGGGTTTGCTCCAAAAAAATAAGCCGAGCCTAAAAGACTCGACTTCCTTCCTTATTTTGCCTGTTCAACCGCATGTTCTGAATAATACTTTCTTCCTAAATAAGTTTGGAAAATCAGCAACAAACCGCTGACTGACCAATACAGAGGCAAAGCGGCCATTGAAGAAAGCGAAATGAAAACGATCATAATCGGAGATATGAATACCATCATTTTCATTTGCTGCTTTTGCGCCTCAGGAACTGTCCATAAGGAAACTTTGGCCTGAATGAAATAAATTAGACCGGCAATCGCAGTAATAATGAGATCAGGCGAACCTAAATTAAACCATAGAAATTCGTGAGATTTCACCTCATTGGAATAAAGGATCGAGTAATATAATCCCATGATAATCGGAAACTGAATTAATATCGGCAAACATCCCAAGTTAAAAGGATTGATATTGTGTTCGCGATATAAAGCCATCATTTCCTGCTGAATTTTCATCTGCTCTTCTTTTGTCTTTGCCTTTTTCAATTTTTCCTGAATTTCGTCCATTTTCGGCTTAATCAGATCCATTTTCGTTTTCATAATGGACTGTTGGCGGTAATTTCGCAACATAAAAGGCATCAAAATCAGCCGGACAATAATGGTAATGACAATGATGGCCAGTCCATAACTTCCGCCAAACCATTCGCCAAGTGTATTCAACAGCCAGTCCATCGGTTTTACGAAAGTGTGATAAAAGAATCCTTCCTGATTTTGAACTGCTTGGCACCCTGATAAGATCAACAGCGAAATACCGAAAAGGGAAAATAACGTCAGTCTCTTCATTTTTCCACCTACTAAACATTTTTCACTAAATTGAAGTATACGGAATATGCTCTATAATTTCAACGGAATATACTTTAGAATTTCAAATGGCAGGTGTCAAAAGCAAGAACATTTTATTCTTTTTCCCTTTCGACATTCGCCGTTTCCGGAAGTTCGAATCGAAAGAATTTATGATGCAATTCATCTCTGAAGTGTTTTGGCGTAACACCTGTATATTTCTTAAAAATGCGAGTAAAGTAGCTTTGATTGCAAAAATGGAATTGTTCCGAAATGGAAGTAATGCTTTTATTCGTATGTCTTAAATAATATTGGGACTCCTCTACTCTTCTCACATTCAAATATTCAACCAGCGTAATGCCCACATGTTCTCGGAAAATACGGGAGAGATGGCTTGTGCTGATGTGGAATTTTTGTGCGATGCTTTCTACCGTTAAGTCGTTTTCCAGTTCATCGTTTATATACATGATAACTTTGTTGACCGTTTGATGACGGAAGGTAGGCTGTTTCCGGTCGGCAATGAAACTTACAAAAAAGTCGATCAATTCATCGGCAAACTGCAAAAATTCCGCATCTTTCATCTTATTCTGAATCATATCTACACAAGCTACGTTAAAGGCAAAGGCTTTTTTCGAAGGAATTTGATTTTCCATCAATTTTCGCGCAACAATGGATGAAAGTGTAATAAAGTAATTTCTTACCTCTTTAATGACTTGTTTCCCAAAACGGACCGATAAAATATCAATTAGCTGGTGCAATGATTTTTTTGCTTTTTCCGCTTCAAGATGAAAAATTTCAAACAATAATTTTGACTCAATGTTAAAAAATTCTTCTATCCCGCTGTACTGGTTAATACTATCAATTTCTTGAAAATATCTCTTGGAAATCATTTCAGAAATTGATTGTTGCTGTAGTTGCATACATTACCCCAACTTTCTTCAGAATGAAATTTGCATCATATTCCCACAAATACTATTCTAGTATAAATTAGCATAAATCTGATATAAACAAAAATTTTTTAATATGAAAAGGGTGCCGGTTTAAGTAATTTTTGCTAAAAATAAATCTATATTAACGAAAAAATCCGAAAATTTAAATAAATATTCATAGCTAAAGGAATATTACCATAATTTTCGTTTTTTTTTCAACACCCATTTAGGATTAAGTTACTGAAAAATATTATATATTATTAGTACTATGTAAATTGTCGATGAATCTCAAAAAAATACTAACAAACTATTGCTAAATAGAATTACTTTGCAATATGCTAAATAGTGATTCATTACAAAATGTTCTCACATTATACATTCTTCTCTATTTCATTTCTAAAAATATGTAGTAAAATAATTAAATAAAACTAAATGCGGATAAACGAGGTGTTTAAAAGTGGATCCAAAAGAAATAGAAGAAATCATGAATGTCATTAAAGAATTCTTCCCAGAAAATACATCCATCGCCATTTCAGATACAAAAGAATATATATATTATCAGCCAAGCAAACTTGTGGATTTGAAAATCAAGCCTGGCGATCCAATAAAAGAAGGCTCTGCAGCCTATAAAGCAATCCAGTACGGCAAAAAAATCAATACTTACATCGAATCCGACGTATTTGGTGTTCCTTACTACGGCATGAGCATTCCTTTAATCACCGAAGGAGAAATCAAAGGGGCTGTTACTGCCATTTTCCCTCAAAAACCATCACCATTTTTGACAAACTACATTACTATTAAAATTGATGACTGCTGGTACCCTATTAAACACAGTGAAGTCGTTTATTTGGAAACTCAACTCCGCAAAACATTTGTAAAAACAATGGATAAAGAAGGATTCCATCGTTTGAATCTCAGCGATCTCGAATTATTCCTTTCCAATGATCGATTCATTCGCTGCCATCGCTCTTACATCGTCAATATCGATTATATCGATGAAATTCAACCGGACTCCCATTCCACATTCCTTTTAGTCATGAGAGATGGGACAAGAATTCCTGTAAGCCAAAGATATGCGAGCTATTTCCGTCGTTCGCTGGGATTCTAAAATAGTTTCCGCATATCACAACAAATATTGTTTCCTTTCAACAAAAAATCACCATTTCCTAAATTGGAGATGGTGATTTTTTGTTCTCTTTTCGCTTCCCTTCAATTAGTTTACTAAAATAATTTTTTGTCGAAAAAACTCGTATTTTCTCTTTCATACTATAATTAAGCATTTTCATGCAACATTTGAAGATTGAGTGACAAAGTCGTGCTATTATTAATTTACTCTCGGGCATAGTATTCTCGCTTGCTCAATATACTGAAAATTCTTACAAAGTTTTCTCTATATAACAAATAAAGGGGAGGATTCTATGGATTATTCAATCATCGAAAAACGAATTGGCGTTCCAAAATTAAGAGACCGCATTGTTTCTGCTGAAGAAGCAGCTGCCCTTATCCCTGATGGTGCAGTAGTAGGTTTAAGCGGCTTTACACGTGCCGGGGATGCGAAAGTGGTACCAATGGCGCTTGTTGAACGAGCTAAAAATGAAAAATTCAAAATCGATGTATATACAGGTGCTTCTCTTGGACCTGAAGTAGACCATTATCTTGCGGAAGCTGGTGTTATCCGCAAACGTGGACCATATCAAAGCGAAAGAGCGATGCGCAATCTCATCAACAAAGGCGAAATTTTATATGTAGATGCGCACCTTTCTCACAATGCCGAATTAGTTCGCCAAGGTATTATTGGACCTATTAAATATGCAATTATTGAAGTTTGCGCAATTACAGAAGACGGTTTATTGATTCCAACAACTTCAGTAGGTAACTCACCAATTTTTGCTCAATATGCTGAAAATATTATTCTTGAATTGAATATTTCCCATCCTGAATCATTAATTGGCATTCATGACATTTATGTTCCAGGTCCACAAGGAAAACGTGAACCAATTCCTATTACAAATGCCAACCAACGCATTGGGGAAAAAGGAATCCGAGTTGACCTTGATAAAATCAAAGCAATCGTTATTTCTGAAGAACCAGATGCTCCTTCATTAATCGTTGCACCAGATGAAGAAACACAAAGAATGGCTGATATCCTATTAGATTTCTTCCGTTCTGAAATTAAAGCTGGCCGCTTAACAAATGAATTAATGCCTATTCAATCTGGTGTAGGCTCTGTTGCAAACGCTGTATTGGACGGCTTTAAAGAATCTGAGTTCGAGAACTTGCAAGTGTACTCTGAATGTTTGCAAGACGCTGTATTCAATTTGATTGATGCAGGAAAAGTAAGCTTCGCATCCGCAACATCCATCACATTGACTGCTGAATCACAGAAAAAAGTTTATGGCCATATGGAAAATTATGCGGATAAAATTTGCTTGCGCCCACAAGAAATTTCCAACCATCCGGAAGTGATACGCCGCCTCGGACTAATTTCAATCAACGGAGCGCTTGAAGTGGATATCTATGGTAACGTAAACTCCACTCACGTGGCCGGTTCTAAAATGATGAACGGTATCGGCGGTTCCGGAGACTTTGCCCGAAATGCCCGCTTAACGGTGTTCGTTACTAAATCTTACGCAAAAGGCGGCGCTATTTCATCTATCGTTCCAATGGTTTCACACGTTGACCATACAGAACATGATGTAGATATTATTGTGACAGAACAAGGTATCGCTGACTTGCGCGGTCTTGCTCCAAAAGAACGCGTTCCATTAATCATCGAAAACTGCGCACATCCAAGCTTCAGAGATCAATTATGGGATTATTATAAACGCGCAGTTGAAGCTACCGGAAATGCCCAAACACCTCATATCTTAGACGAAGCATTAAGCTGGCACAGCAATCTTTTGAAATATAAAACAATGAAAAAAGACGTAGAAGTGAAATAATACCGCACACCTAAAAGTAGTACAGGCCGTTTTATCGGTTTGTACTACTTTTTGTTTCCAAAACCTTTTACCATTCTTCTATCATTCTTCTTTT
>JGI1652J44930_10000107_pt1 | contig 31689 bp, 38 predicted proteins | sample NewIslsDNAsample_FD_44930 | JGI IMG/M metagenome (IMG submission 44930)
TTTTAAAACACCTGCAAATGATTCATTTTTGTATAAAAAAAATCCCCCCGATTTTGAAAAATCAGGGGGATGCAGGTCCACAGCATATGCTGTTTGGCCATCTTTCATCCGATTTTTTTAACATTCTTCCGGCGTACCGGCCACCTTTGCCGTTCTAAAGGATGAACCGCAGCCGCATGTGGCGATGGCGTTCGGATTGTCGATCGTGAAGCCTCCGCCCATCAAGGATTGTTTATAATCGATTTTTGTTCCCATCAGAATCGGCGCATCTTCTTTGGAAACCAGAATTTTAATACCATGCTGCTCATCGGTATAATCGTCTTCATTGATGTTCCGATCAAAATTCATGCCATACGTAAGTCCGCTGCAACCTCCGCCGTGAACGGCCACACGCAAGCAGGAACCTTCTTCTTCGTTATGCTTCGCCATTTCCTTAATGCGATAAGCGGCAGCTTCTGTCAGCTCAATGACTTTCTTTTCCGTAGTCAACCGTATCACCTTCCTTAAACAATATAATAGCAGTGAAAACCTATTTTTGACAATGAAACTGCTCTTAATCCGGTATGGTATTAATATATTGGAACATTGCAAATCTATACTTGTTTATGTGAATCACTAAACCCATTCAAAAGGGAACTTATGATTTTAATTGCATGAAGTCATTGGGAATTGAGCAGAATGGGTTAAAGAACATGTTCATACCATTGGCAATGAATGAAAATCAGGAAATATAAAGAATGATAAAAAACGGTGTACTCTCCATTCTCATTTAGAGTACACCGTTTTCAATCAAACATGCCTTGTTAAATCAGAATACTTGCTCTACTTCGACAATGCCAGGCACTTCTTCCAACAATGCGCGCTCGATGCCTGCTTTAAGCGTAATCGTGGAGCTTGGGCATGAACCGCAAGCGCCCAACAAACGCAATTTTACTACGCCGTCTTCCACATCGATGAGTTCGCAATCTCCGCCGTCGCGAAGCAGAAACGGGCGCAATTTATCTAAAACTTCTTTAACTTGTTCAAATTGCTCAGCATTTGTCATATCCTCTCGACTCCTTTCATTAAAATCATTATAATCTGAATAAGAGAAAAAATCCATTATTAATGTTGCGAAAGAGGGTTGAAAAATGATTAAACTGGTACCGCTAATAGAAGTTTACGGTGCTGATCAAATTTGCGCAAGCTGCGTAAATGCCCCATCTTCCAAAGATACTTATGAATGGCTGGAAGCCGCCATTACCCGCAAATATCCGAATCAGCCTTTTTTCATGCGCTACATAGATATCAATCAGCCGTTAACCGATGAGCGGGACAAAAAGTATGCCGAACGCATTCATAATGATGAATTTTTTTATCCCCTCGTCCTGATCAATGATGAAGTGGTAGGAGAAGGGTATATCCAAATTCAGCCTATATTTAAAGCGCTTGAAAAATTGGGATTCGTCCCTGCCGAATAGCTAGACCGTCCCAAAAAAACCAAAAATTCGCAAGTAACAAAAGGGTTACTTGCGAATTTTCCTTTAATTGTCATTTTGCCGTTTATACATCCATAGCAATCCGGACTTCAAAAGCCGGGCAATTCTTCCGGTCATCGTTTTATCGGCGATATAAACAAATCCTTGTTTTTTCCCTAATGATCCCATAAAACCTTTCAATTTAATTGGCGGCATTTTTTCAGGCAACTTTTCGCCTTTCCAGCGCAATTTCAACACTTGCGCAATCCGTTCCGCCTGTTCTTCCGCAAGCTGGGCGCTTGCAGGCAAATCGGATGACGCACAGTCTCCCACAACATATACATGCTCGTCATCGACCAGTTGAAAATATTGATTCACAAGCGGACGGCCTTTATTGTCCTTTTGTGCATCCATTTCCCGGACAATTTTTACCGGTTGAACGCCTGCCGTCCAAACAATCGCATCCACCTCGATGACTTCATCATGGTTGTAAATTTTTCCGGGTTCCACTTTTGTGATATTTGACTCCGGAATCACTTCAACGTTATTTTTTTCAAACCATTCTTGTATATATCTGCTTAACTTTTCAGGGAAAGAACGCAAAATGCGAGGAGAACGGTCAAACAATTTAATTATTAAATCTTTGCGGCTCTCCCTCAATTCACTTGCAATTTCAATCCCGCTCAATCCTGCTCCGACAATCGCGACAACAGAACCTGCCGGAAGACCGCACAACGTTTCAAAGGTTTTGCGTGAGTTGGCGATTGTCTGTATGCTCAATGTGTGTTCCGCCGCGCCGGGAACGTTATGGTAATCATCTTCGCATCCAAGGCCGATGACTAAATCATCATAAGGGATTTCTCTGCCATCTTGCAAATAAACCTTTTTTTCTTTGCGGTCAATTTTTGTTATTTCACCGTACACTTTTTCCAATCTCGGATGTTCCGGAAAATCGACGCGCACTTTTTTATCGGTCGTTGTTCCTGCCGCCAGTGCATAAAATTCCGTTTTTAAGCTATGGAATGGATTTCGGTCGACTAAAATAATTTTCGTATCTTCAGGAAACTGGTTAGGCAATAAACGGAGCAAAATTCGCATATTTCCGTAACCGCCGCCAAGTAATACAAGATTTTTCATAGAAAACTCCCCTAAATTAGTTTGTCCAATTTGTTCACAAATTTTACACAATCAATAGTAGTATATAATATTGTGAGAGCTTTCACAATAGATTTTTGTGAAAAGATTCACAAAAAATCAATTCATTGACGAAAGTGAATTTTCAGAGTAGGATTTCATTGAGCGAGGTGAACAAACTTGAATCCTTTGGTGGAATTTTGCATGTCCAATTTGGCGATGGGAGCTTATGAAACATATGATGTATTGGAAAACGATCCAAATATCGATGTCCTTGAATATGATTGCCTAAGCCACTGCTCTTTATGTGCCGAAAAATTATACGCTCTTGTGAATGGCGAAATTGTGGAGGCTGATACTCCCGAAGAACTGACGAAAAAAATTTATGCATATATCGAGGAAAATCCTCTTTTTTAATAGATCCGGGGCTGTTTACGATCAACAGCCCCTGCATCGCTTTCTTCAACCTATTTGGTTATAGTTCGAACTCGCTTAAATCCTGGACACAATAAGTCGGCTGCAATTCTTTTTCTTTCACCTTCTCCGTGCTTACGGCCCCGGTGTTTACATGAACGGTATCGCACCCGAAACGGATGCCGCACAAAATGTCCGTATCGTAATTATCCCCGATCATTACCATCTCGCTTTTTTGATACCCATGTTCCTGCCGAATCATCTCCAAAATGGCCGGTGACGGTTTCCCCAAAAAAATCGGTTCCACATTGCATACCTGGGCGACCAGTTTTACGAAAGATCCGTTTCCGGGCTGAAATCCTGCTTCAGTCGGGACCCTTATATCCTCATTTGTTCCGATCAGTGTTGCGCCATTTTGGACAGCCAGACATGCCTTCGCCAACTTTTGATAAGTGATCATCCGGTCAATTCCCATGACAACCACATCCGGATTTTCTTCAACGATGTGTATGTTGTGTTGCCCAAGGGCATAACGGATTCCATCCTGGCCGATCACAAACACCTTGGCCTGTCCGAAATGTTCTTTGACATATTTGGCCGTCACGAAAGCGCTGGAGTAAATCTGTTTTTCTGACGCTTCCACCCCGAACCGCAGCAGCGCTTCCTTGATCTGGGACGGAGTTTTCGAAGAATTATTCGTAACAAAAAAATAATCCAGCTGTTTTTCCCGCAATGTGCGGATAAATTTGATGGCGGCCGGGATGGCTTCTTTGCCTCGATACACGGTGCCGTCTAAATCAAAACAGAAGGCGCGATACTGTTTCATTCACGGTCCTCCGGCAGGAATGCGGAAACAGGCCCCAATTCATTTTCCAAATACTCCGTCACTTCTTTGGAGAAGGTTTTTAAATACGGCACTGTATTTTTCAATACTTCATATACCCTTTCAATATCCACTTGAATAAATTCGCGGACGAGATTTTTTCTCAAACTGATCAATTCTTTGAAAGGTTGTTCTTTTTCTGCGGGAATGACCTTCTCATCGATCAAAATATCGATAATATCATCATAGCTGCCCGGATCCCGCATAATAAACCCGTCAATCATCAAATTTCCGACATCGATGACGGATTCAAGGGCATTATGGGCGATGCGTTCCAACGCCAATTTTTTTATATCATTTTCAAGCCAATTTTGTTCCTGTTCAAAAACGGCAATCATTTCGTCCAAATATGCTAAAGTGTTCACGATTTTCTTTCGATCCACAAAATACATGTCCAATGCCTCCAATTCAAAAGTTGATTGTTCTTTCGTATCTATAGTAACATATTGTGTAGTATTGGAAGGAGAACAAAAAACGATGGAACGTTTTTTCTTATATGATGATATAGAAGATACAAAGACAAGATTCGTCAGCTTCACCGGCAAAAAGCTGCGCTACGATTTGGCGATTATCCAGTCGACGCGCTTTTACGGAAAAGTGCTCGTTTTGGATATGCAATTTGGACGGTTTGCCATCATTGGTCCCGATGATTTGGAAGAGCCGGGTTATCTGGAGTATGTTTTTAATAAAACGGAAGAGGAAGCAGAAGATTTGAGAGAATATTTAATGGAATTATTATCTTAAAGTTCAAACAGGCCATCTCCGGTTGGGAGATGGCCTTCCTATTTTCTTGCATTTATATTTATTGCTGTTTCATTTTTTCGCGAACCTGACCGTTCGGAGCTGATACATGTTTATCCTGGGATACCCGGCCAATTTTCTTTAATATGAAATAGGCGCATCCAAAATTGCAGTACTCAAACAAATAATCCTGTACCGTGCTGATTTTGTTATCATAAGTGGCATTTTTGTTCCGGTCATCAAAGAATCCTTTTAATCTTAATTGCCCGTATCCCCAATCTCCTACGATATAATCATATTTTGCCAGCACATCCGTATATCGGTTGATGAAGGCTTCATTTTGGAAGCCGTCCCGATAATTCTCGATTAATTCATAAGCAATTCCATCCACTACAATCATCCAAACACCTCCAATTCCAAAACCGGAACTACAATTCGGCTTGGAACTGTCCAGTTTTCGTTGCTTCATTTACTTGTTCGTCAGCATGGTAGCTGCTCCGGACCAAAGGACCCGCTTCACAATGTTTGAAACCTTTTTCCATTGCGATTTTACGCAATTTTCCAAACTCCAAAGGCGTATAATATTTTTTTACAGGCAAATGTTTTTTTGTCGGCTGCAAATACTGGCCGATGGTCATGATATCCACATTGTTCGCCCTCAGATCATCCATGACTTCCAAAATTTCATCCCATGTTTCACCGAGGCCGATCATCAACGAAGATTTTGTCGGGATATCCGGCTGCATCTCTTTTGCTCTTCGCAAAAATTCCAATGAACGGTCATAAGTGGCGCGGGCGCGGACCCGTGGAGTAAGTCTCCGTACAGTTTCAATGTTATGGTTTAAAATGTCCGGCCTTGCATCCATGATGATGCGCAAGTTTTCTTCCACCCCTCCCAAATCCGATGGAAGCACTTCAATGGATGTTTGCGGCGATTTTCGACGAATTGCCCGGATCGTTTCCGCCATAATGCCCGCACCGCCGTCTTTCAAATCGTCCCGCGCAACCATGGTAATCACGACGTGTTTTAAATTCATCAATTTGACGGAATCCGCGACCCTTTCAGGTTCCTGCAGATCCAATTCTGTCGGAAGCCCGGTTTTTACCGCGCAGAACCGGCATGCGCGGGTGCAAACGGCCCCCAAAATCATCATCGTCGCGGTTCTCCGTTCGCCCCAACATTCATGGATATTGGGACAGCGCGCTTCTTCGCAGACGGTATGCAAGTTTTTTTCCCTCATCAATTTCTTTAAATCTCTATATCCTTCATTTGTATTAAATTTTATCTTCAACCATTCGGGTTTTCTCAAAATTTCTTTATTGCTCACTACGTATCAGCCCCTATCAATTTAAGAAAAAATAGAACCATCTACTTGTCAATATAACATGTTCACGCTTTTGTAACAACTGACAAAAATATGGGGAGGAAAAATTCCGATCATTCTATCGGTACAGGGACCTCAATGGAAGGCTGTGCCCCATCTCCATTGTTTGTATAAATATTTGGGACCTGGCTTCTCGTCAGACCGATCGCTACAGGGATGGATTGCTCCACCGTAGTCGTTTTGCTTGCAAAAGGAACTATTATTTGGACATTTACTTTAAAGTTAATGCTCACTTCTACCAGGGCATTATTAATACCGAATTCTGTAATCCTTGTGCCGACGTCGCTTGTAACATTTCCGATGATGTGAAAACGAATCGGCACTTTTGGACCCAAATTTCCCAAAAGAGGAAGATTTAATGCTTGGGCAAGCGGAACAAGAAAGACAATCCCATCCCCCTTTTGAATTTCGGAAACATCATATTCCACATTATCCAATTCCGGAAGCTGGGATAAGTCTCCTTTCTCCGCCATTTCAAGATGCTCTTTTACGAGGGTGGTTGTTTCCGCGCGCACCTGATTGATGATTTCTGTATTAAATTTGGTCGTCAGCATATAATCCGATTCCGTAGGCAAATCTTCTATGATTTCATTGATGTCCAGCACAGAGGATGTCCTCGCATTAATAGCTTTGCTGACCACATGGGAAGCGATTTTACGGGTTTGCACTTCAGCATAATCCAAATATACAGGCATTAAACGGGAATTAAGAAAATATAAAAATAATACCACAGTCAAAACAAAACTCATAAAAAACAAAGCAAACCGGTTCGCTCTTCTTTTTTTTCTCGGCGCGCGGAACATCATTCTTCGGGGTCTTCTCGAAAACAAAAAATCTCCTCCTATGTCATGTTATGAATAGGAGGAGATGACTATTCAAGGCCCTTCTGCACCGTTTTCGCATTTGCGCAGATTATGAAAAATGGCGTTTGCAATATTCCACCAGCACATCTCTTAAAAAATATGGCAAATAATATTTCTTTTTTGCATATTTGAAATTAGGGAAAAAGTATCCAAACGTAAACATATCGAGGGTCGCCAATTGGTAGGTTTTATTCAGATCGCTGACTTCTCCTTTTACAATCAACTCCCGGTTCTTGTTGACGGAAAATTCATAGGTTAAAATCTTGCCGAACACCAAACCTCTGAATCCCAATCCCCTCAGCTCGAGTTGTGACCACTCCTCATTTTTCGCCTGCAAATATACTTCTTTTAATTGCCGTCCCGTCAATTCCACCACACATAAGTTGATGGGGTGGGGCAAAATGCGGTGAATATCATATTTACTCACATTCCCTTTTTTCAAACCATCCAAAAAGATGCCCGCATTAAACATCGCACAATCGGCGCCGGTATGCTCCAAAACCGCTTTCGCGAAAAGCCTTGAAATCTGGGAATGATGGAACCACTCCTTATTATAGCTTTTCGCCGATTGAAAAAGGGGTTCGCTCATTAACTCCTTGCCGGTGTGCGACAACTGTTCCAAAAACTCCAATTCACCCTCGATTTCAGGCAACAGCGCATTATCAATCACCATTTCTTCCTTGTGGACAATTTTCCGGCGTTCATGATCATACTGAATGACCAAATGTCCGGTATATGCGCCGAATTTGCCGCATCCGGTGAGCAGCACCCCGTTCACCATTTTCCCTTCTTCAAGAAAATGATGGGTATGGGCGCCAAAAATCACATCCAATTCAGGACATTCCTGAGCCAACATCTCATCCTCTGTAATGCCCAAATGGGACAAGCACAGTAAAATATCCACTTCTCCCCGCAGCTCTTTGGCAATGGAGATAATTGCTTTTCTCGGCTCTGTAATCTCCCATTGAAGCTCTTTATAAAACAGTTCGTAAAAAGCGGTAGCACCGATGACCCCAATTTTTGTACCATATTTTGTCCTCAAAATGGTATAAGGCTTCAGCCATTTTGGATTTTCTCCATTTGCCGCCTTCAAATTGGCGACAACCACTTCAAATCTGGCATCATCATATAAATGGTACAGCTCGTCAAAGTCCAAAGTGATGCCTTCATTATTGCCGATGGTCACAACATCGTATTGGGCCTCATTCAATAACTTCACATTCCCGAGCCCCAGGGTCGCTTCCGTATAAATGTTTGAACGGTCCAAGTGATCCCCGACATCAAACAAGAAACTGGGCTCGCCTTTTTCCGCATAGGCAAGCCGCTCATTCCGAATGAAATATTGGGAACGCAACCAATATTCGAAATGGCTATGTATATCGTTTGTATGGTAGAAATGAATCGTCTCAAGCAAACTGCTCACCATCTCTCACATTTAAACTAGCCCTTCTATTATAGAACGGATCCCGATCAGCACCATAACGATTTGCAGTACGAGAACGACCGTTTTGGATTTCATCCGCTTGTTTAAAGCCGCTCCCAATTTTGCCCCCAAATAGGCCCCGATGATGACAGGAACCGTATAATGCCAAGGGACATTTCCTAAAGCGATATGGCTGATGGAATTGACAATGGATGTTAAAAAGACCATAAACATGGAAGTCGCGACGGCAACATGGGCAGGAAAACGGAACAACAGAATCATGGCCGGTACGATTAACGAACCGCCCCCGATGCCGAATAAGCCGGAAATCATCCCGACAAAAAAGGAAAAGCCGACCGCAAACCATACAGGATATCCAAATTCAAACGTCTGCCCCTGCCGGTCTGTAAAACTTCTCTTTATGCCATGATCCATAAACCATTGGATCGGCTTNAGTTTATCGCGGACAAATAATAAGGTTGACAAAACAATCAATAAAATACCGAAGTAAAGATTGAAGGAATCGATATTTAAGCCTTTATTGAGCCACGCCCCCAGAATCGCACCGGGCGCACTCCCGATAAAAAATATCGATCCGCTGATAAAATCGACTTGTTTGGAACGCATGTAGGAAATCGTAGAAGACAGCCCTGTAAAAATCATCATGACAACGGATAGGCCGACCACCCGTTGGGGTGTAATATCAGGGAAGTATCCCAATTGAACGCCGAAATAGAGGGTTGCGGGAATTAACACGACCCCTCCCCCCAATCCGACGAGCGAACCAAGTATTCCAGCGCATAGCGCAATGATTGCCAGTAGTAAATATTCCATCAAAATTCCCCTTCAAAAAGATTTAATTGTTTCGGTGCCAGCCCATCATACCGGATATTTAATATTTCCTGCAGCGTTTTTGCGTTGCCTGCCGCATGATGGCCTGAATTGTTATTGAATAGCACAANTATCTCTTCCGCTTTTTTCTCCAATTCTTTAATATGCTTTGCCAAATCTTCCAGTTCCTCTTGACTATAGTCATATAAAAATCGGACTTCTCTCCAGTTGGGTGCACCGGTATTTCTCCATCCAAAAACATTTCTTCCATGAAGGCGCACAAGCGCTTTTTTATTTGTCGCTTCCGGAACAAAAGGAACCGAACCGATTCCTGCCTGCGGTTCATCACAAACGGTATGTATCAATCCATTTTCCCTGAGAAACTGGATTGTTGCTTCTTTTCTGCCGTTTTGAAACCAGGTTTGATTCCGGAATTCAATCGCGATCGGAAATCCTTGTAATTGCTGTTTTAGATATAAGATATATTTCACATTTCGGGAAGTGCAGTCAAACCATGGCGGAAATTGGACCAAAATCATGGCCAATTTATCCGCTTGCCGGAAAGCATCGGCGCACTCCCTGAATGCTTCAAACATTTCCGAATGATCCTGATAAGGAAGTTCATCTTTATTGTGGCCCGTCATACCTTGATAGGCCTTCACAATAAACTGAAACTTCTCCGGTGTCTCCGCCGTCCATTTTTCGACGTTTTTGACAGATGGAATGGCATAAAAAGAGGTATCCACTTCCACAATAGGAAAGTGTCCGCTATAATCAAAGAGTNTATCTTTCTTTGAGGAATTTTCCCGATAAAGGGAAGGATGGTCCCCCCATCCAGTAAGACCAATTTTTATCATTTCTCCCTCTCCATTTTATCTCATTTTTACATATATAAAAAAGTATAAACGATTATACGAAAAAAGTTCGATTACGCAATACGTAAATCGAACTTTTTTCAATCCCGACGATTTTATTTACTTGATTAGGCGAATCTTCTTGCTTTTCTCAATTTGAACAATTTCGTCATCATGGATTGTGAGGGTGATGGAACCATAACGGATCGTNGGAATGATCTTTTTTAAATTTTGCAGCACTTGCTCCAGCTTTTCATCCCTTTTGCTCATAGCATTTCATCCCCTTCATGCAAGAATCTCAATCAATTTATTGATGAACATAAACCCGGGAAGAAACTTTTTCCAATTGGTCGTTCAAGCGTTGAACGGCCTCATCGGCAATGCGGTATTCCCCATTTTCCAAACGTTCTACCTGCTGATCGAGGACAAAAATGGCCTTCAATATTTCTGTTGCTCCCAACACGGAAACGACAGGTTTCAGCGCATATTCAATCGCAAGCAGGTGGCCGATGGAACCGCCGATGGCAATCGGAATGACCGTTTTATTTTCAAGACCGTTTTGTGGAATCAAATCCAGGAACGTTTTTAAAATTCCTGTATAAGACGCTTTAAAAATCGGTGTCAGAATGACGACAATATCCGCTTCTTCCACCAGTTTGTTGGCTTTTTGGATTTCCTCGCTTGCAAAATTCAATAAAATCAAATCCTGGGCGGGCAATTCATGAACATAAATGGAATCCGTTTGAATGTCCGCCTTTTTCAAATAGTTTTCAACATACTGATGTATTCCTGTCAGGCGGGATGCCTTTTTATTGCTTCCATTAATAATCACTGCTTTAACCATTTAATATGACCTCCTGATGAAAAAATAAATTATATTATGAAAAGTTTCTTTCAACCTTTTTTCTTATTATTNCAACAGATTAACTATNTTTTAAGGCAAAATAAGAATTATTTGAAACGAGACATTGTTCATTCCAAAAATCTTCCAGCGCTTTCTTTAAGCCTCCTGGACCGAACTTCACCTTTCCTTTGTTTGAACAGTTATCTATTATAAACAATATAATCTTTTCTCTTCTTTCCAATATATCCGTTATGCCTTTCCGGTAAAACCATTGGTCGATCGTATTATAAATTCCTTTATTGACCGAAAAATGCTCCTCACAATATTGGGAAAATTTTAAATCAGGCAAGTGCAGTAGTTCGTTGCTTTTTTTCAAAATTGCCACCCTCCCCAGCGATTGATTGAAATTGAGATCGAGCGTATTGAATGTCTTTATGGATTTGGCCGATTAAATCTTCTTTGCTATGAAACTTCCGTTCCCTTCTGACAAAAAAGGCTATTTCGACCGTCAAATATTTTTCATAGAGATTTTCGTCAAAATCAAAAATGTGCACTTCAAAGGTTTGATGATGGCCGTCATTGAACGTTGGACGAATTCCGATATTCATAATGCCCGCATATTTTCTCTTTTCAAAGTATACAAAGACTCCATACACCCCTCCCTCTAATTGGACTTCACCCAAAGGATTTACGTTCGCAGTCGGAAACCCGAGTTGTCTGCCAAGTTGCTTTCCTCTTTTTACCTTCCCCACAATAAATATTGGCCGTTGTTGTCGTAAAGCGCTCATTTGCACCCTCCAATTGGAATAATAAAAATGAAGGCCCACTAAATAGCAAAACACTATTTAGTCGGCCTCTAGTTTGTCTAGTCGGGCGATTTCTTTTGTTTTTTCCAATATAATACATAATACCTGAGTAGTCAAGTGTGTTTTGTAGGTTTTATATGAGATTTTTTTATTTTCATATTTTGACTGTGGCAACAGTAGTAATTGACTAAAAATTTTCCAAGTTTCAATACTTTGATGCATTTGCAAATCTAATGTACGATTTTCATGACATTTTCTCTCAGCATTTGTTCCGATGCTTCACCATTGATTTTTTCCACAATTTCTCCTTCGCTGTTTATAAACAATGTAACCGGCAAAGTGATGATTTTAAAAGCCTCGGTTGCCTGCTGATCCTGATCCAGCAAAATTGGGAAACTCACTTTATTTTTTGATAGAAACGAGTTCACCGCAATCACCGGTTCGCCGACATTGATGGCCACCACTTCGACACCCTGGCTTCCATATTCCTGATAAATTTTTTCAAAATAAGGCAATTCTTTTTTGCAAGGAGGGCAATAAGTAGCCCAAAAATTGACCACCATCCCCTTTCCTTTATAATCTTCCAGGCTAAGCTGATTCCCTTCAAGGTCTTCCAATGTGAAATCGAAAACGGCATCTGCAGGTTCTTTCTTTTTATCAATGACGATTTCTGCATAAACAGAATAGCCCAATAACAGAAAGAGGATCGTTAACATCGCTTTGCCCATAATATTCTTATAACGCTTTTTCATCTTTGCCTTTCACTCCAAAGGGGAGCTTTTAGTCGCTCTTTAAATTCATCCAGAACAAAATGCGTTTCTTGACCTTTTCAAAAATTAGAATGATCGTCAGTATAATGATGGCGTTGAATATAATTCCTGCCAATACATAATCGTATTGGGAAAAATCCGTATAGTACAATACGAAATGCCCCATTCCCGCCTCGGCACCGAACATTTCGGCCATGATCAATACAATAAAAGACAATATAAGAGCCGTTCCCGTGCTGCTCAGAATATATGGTGAACTTGCCGGCAACACGAATTTCCAGATAAAATCTATACCTTTTAAACCAATGATTTTTGCGTTATCCCAATAGCGTTTATCAATAAGGACAACTCCCTGAATGGTTCCGAGGAAAATGGGCCAAAAAGCTCCAATAAACAGGATTGCAATCGAGGCCGATTTAAAAGTCGGCAATAATGCTATCGCATACGGTATAAAAAGTGTCGGCGGCAAAGGGCTTAATACGTGAAAGAACGGAGAAAAAATTTCCCTTAAATTTTGCCGGAGTCCAAAGAATACGCCTCCACCGACACCCAGGATGAATGCCAATGCGAGTGCAGGAATGAGCAAAGCCATTGAACTTGCAAATCCTTTGAGCATCTCGTCAAATGCCTCTACAAATGCCCCCGCAATCTCCGAAATCGGAGGGAAGATGACCGGGTTCAACAAATCGCTGAAATTTGTAAAATATACCCAAATCAGTATCAATAAGAAGAAAATGGCCAAGGTAATCGAATAATGTTTCAAGTTTCTTCTCATCCACCCACCCCATTTTATAGATTCTGCTTTTTATAGCGCTCGAAAACTTTTTTATAATAATCATCGTCCGGATTTTCTTCCATTAATTCTTTTAGCGCTTCTTCGTAGAAAGTTAGATTAAAATATTTATTTAGATCAATGTTTTTGGCATCCCCATCGATGTAACCCAGATCTTTCATTTGTTCCCACAATACTTCCACTTGATGTTTATGGGGATCCGCCGAATTGATCAAATGCTCCTCATTTACAATTTCATTTATTTCTTCATCGGACAAATTGAAACGTTCTTTGGAAGCTTCTACCGCAATTTTTGGATTTTCCAGTTTTAATCTTTCCGCTTTAATCAAGCCTTTTAAAAATTTCTTGAAGGCGATTTCCTGATCTTTTGTGTAATCCCCTCGTGTGACGACACGGCAGCAAACATGGCCTGGCTGTACATCATTGCTCCATATAAATGGAACTAAACCTGCCTCGGTCGCCTGAGAAAGAAATCCGGAAAGCGAAAAGGCCGCATCGACTTTGCGGGCTGCCGCCGCTTCAATCAGGTTTGCATTCGTTTTGAATTCGACAAATTTTACATCCTCTTCCAAATCCAAACCGGCTTTCTTTAAGGCCGTTTTAAATACGATATCCGGCACTCCCAATCGTACAACGCCTATTGTTTTTCCTTTGAAATCTTCAAATGATTTATATTTGTCCGCATCTTCTTTCGGAACATAAACGGGATGGCCTCCCTCCATATGGCCGCCGATAATGTCCAAATCCGCCCCTTGCGCAATGAAAGCCAAAGGAGTCGTTGTTCCGAATGTTAATCCGATATCAATTTTATTTGTTTGCAGCGCATTGATTCCGTCCGTTGAAGCATTAAACGGCACCATTTCAACCGTCAAATTTTCCTCTTCAAAAAAACCTTCATGAATCGCGATGTCCGCCAATGGGGCCCCATTCATTTTTAAATAGCCCACTTTGAGATGATATTGCTTTTCATCTTTTTTGATTGCATTTTCATTGGAATTTTCATTTCCATTGCAGGCGGCCAATTGAACGGATAAAATCAGCAGAAAAACAATGTAAAATAAACCTTTGAAACGTGATTTCACTTAAATTCCTCCCCCATCCTCTACTGCTTCTTTCTGGTTCAACTTTTCAAAGATTCCCTTGTTCATCAGTTGTAATAGATCATCGCGAAATTCTATAAATTCCCGGCTTTCAAACAATTCATTGCGGTTTATCGGCTTTTCGAAGGGCACATCGATGCATTCCAAAATTTTTCCGGGCGGCCCCGGCGAAAACATCACTATGCTATCCGCCAACATGATGGCTTCTTCGGCATCATGGGTGACAAAAATGATGGTCTTCTTTTGATCTTGATTAATCTGTAATACCAGTTCTTGCAATTGTATTCTTGTAATCGGATCCAATGCACCGAAGGGTTCATCCATCAACAACAGATCCGATCCCACCGACAATGCCCTCGCAATGGCTGCCCGCTGCCTCATTCCGCCGGACATCTCCCCGGGATATTTTTTAGTTGCGTGCCCCAGCTGCACCATTGTCAAATATTGTTCCGCCAATTGAAAAAGTTCTTTTTTCGACTTTTTTCCTTTTAAGCGCTTCTTTAAAGCGAGTACAATATTCTCTTCTGCGGTCAACCACGGGAATAGGGAATAATCCTGAAACACTACCGCTATATCGGAAATCCCGTTTTTATTATTGATAATGATTTCACCGGAATTTGGCTTTTCCAGATCGGCAAGCAGCCGTAAAAAAGTGCTTTTTCCTGAACCGCTGGGGCCCATCAAGACGAGAAATTCCCCTTCCCTTACTTCCAAATTGATATCTTTTAATATTTCCGTATCTTTATAACCAAAACTTACATTTATTGCCTTGATTTTAATAGGAGCTGATGACGGTTCATGGCTTGATTTCTTTTCTTTTTCCAACACCTGCATGGATTCAATCGCTCCCTCCTTTTGTGTACTATATAAATAAAAATAGTAGGATTTAAACGATTATTACACTTCTAGTTTTTGTGAAACAGGATATTCCAGCCCTAAATTTTCCCGCAAATTGCCTCCTGCATATTCTGTTTGTACAATACCTCTCTCCTGCAATACTGGGATGACGTGATCCACAAAATCTCTCACTCCGCCTGGGAAATAAGGGAACTTAATATTAAATCCATCTGCCGCTCCATTGAGGAACCATTCACTCAATTTATCCGCGACTTGTTCGCCTGAACCTACAATAAATAAATGTCCCTGCGTACCTACAAAATAACGGGCCAATTCTTTGATTGTGTAGTTTCTTTCTTTCGCCAACTCTGATAAAAGTTTGAAACGTCCCTTTTCTCCATTGACCTGATCAACATCTTTCAATTCAGGCAAATGATCATCAGGCGAATATTGCGACAAGTCGTGGTCCACATATCTGGACAACCAGCCGATTCCCAACTGCGGAAGGATCAGTTCCTGGAATTGCTCAAACTTCTCTCTCGCTTCTTTTTCCGTTTTCGCTACAAACGGAACGATACCCGGCATAATTTTAAAATGCTCCGGATTGCGTCCATACGCTGAAACTTTTTGTTTGATGCTGTTATATACCGCTTTCCCTTCTTCCACTGTAGAAGGTGCAATCGTAAATAAGATATCCGCATGTTTCGCCGCAAATTCCCTTCCCTTTTCCGAAGCGCTGGCAGTCACCAATATCGGGTGTCCTTGAGGCGGTCTTGGAATATTAATCGGTCCTCTCACTTTATAATATTTTCCTTCATGATAAATTGGATGTATTTTCTTTTCATCCAAGAAAATTCCATTTTCCCGGTCAAATAAAAGGGCATCTTTTTCCCAGCTATCCCATAATTTTTTCGTTACTTGTACAAACTCGTCAGCCCTTTCATATCGGAGGGAATGGTCCAATTGCTCTTCCAATCCGAAATTGGCGGCTTCATGATCATGGGCGGTTGTAACAATGTTCCATGCCGCTCTTCCCCCGCTCAAATGATCGATTGTCGCAAACTGTCTTGCCACATTATATGGGTGGGTAAAGGTAGTAGATAAAGTCGCCACCAACCCGATATCTTTTGTAACGGAAGCCAGTGCCGCCATTGTCGTCGTCGCTTCCAGCCGGATTTGGGGAGTATAGGCGATATCTTCTTCATTATGGGCCAACACATCTGCCAAAAAGAGAAAATCGAATTTCCCCTCTTCTGAAATTTCCGCAATCTCTTTATATAGCGACAGTTTTGTCACTTCTTCCGTTTTTGTTTCAGGATATCTCCAGGCAGCCAAATGATGGCCTAAAAACGTTTGGAAAAAGGAACCTAGCAACATCCGTTTTCCGTTAGTCATGACACCATACCTCCTCAAACTAATTCTTCAATTTTCACGGAATTTTTATAGTGTTGGATGGATTCGTTTGCTATTTGCTTGATGACCATATCATCCAACGGCGGATTGAATGCCCCGCATTGTACATCCCTGAAATATCTTTCCAACGGCAAGTCTTTCGATAAAGAATGCCCTCCCGCGATTTGCATGGCCAATTCCACAATCTTTTTGGCATTATTGCATACTGTATATTTTGTAATGGCCACTTCATTGCTGAGTTGGTCACGGAGATGTTCATTTTTATCCCATTTTTCCGCCACATGATATAAAACCATTCTGGAAACGGCAATCAGGATTTCCATTTCTCCGATTTTTTGTTGGACATGTGGAGCCTCCGCGATATATCCCCCTAAACTTGGAGAATATTTTTCGTTCACATATTTCAAAACGAAGTCCCGTGCGGCTGTTGCAATGCCCAAATAAATGGCGGGCAATTGCAAAGTGTACGCGCTGCTTAGCCCGGTAAAGCGGGTCGGCTTTCCCTTTTCCGAGTATGCAAGCAAGTTTTCTTCGGGAACAAAAACATTATTTAACTGGATATCCATGCTGCCAGTTCCTCTCATGCCCAGCACATTCCACGTATCAATAACTTCCACCGAATCGTTTTTTTCGATTAAAAACTCTGCAACCTTATCTTCATCCTCGACATAGGCCAAAACGGTAAAATGTTTGACAACAGGTGCGAGTGTCGCGAAGGCTTTGCGCCCGTTAATGACATAGCCACCCTTTACTTTCTTTGCAACCGTGGACGGGTTGGCGCCTCTGACAATATTTCCGGTCGCCCGTTCCGTTGCATAGACATTTAAAACCGATCCCTCTTCCACTGCCGCCCGGCAAAGTTTTGCAAAGATTTCTTCCTTCCATGGTCTGAAACATCTGAGGCTGAAAAATGTCATTAAATGCCAGCCTACTGCCAAAGCGGTTGAACCGGAAGCCTTTGCCAATCTTTCTTGGACAAGCAAAATTTCATATAAGGAGAGCTCATCCCCGCCATATTCTTTCGGGATGACCAATTTCAAATAGCCCTCCTTTTTCAAAATTTCAAAATGTTCGAAAGGAAATTCCCCCGATTCATCAATTTTCCCTGCGGTTTCGCTGATTTGCTTTGCAACGCGTTCCGCATAATCGACCAATTGTTGATCCCTTTCATTGCGAATTGTTTGATTACTTCTGTTCATGATCAATCTTCCTCCAATTTTGTTCTATCCGGATCCATTTATATCGAGAAATCTTCCGGTATGAACACTTTTAATTGTTTTGGACGTACATATACCACTTCGCCTTTTTGAATCTGTAAATTTTTAAATTGCTCTTTTGGCAATTCCGCCTCCAAATATTCCCCGTTGTCTTCCCTTTTCAATTCGATCCGAGCAGTTGGCCCGACAATGTGGATAAAGGAGATTTTGGCGGGAACCGTTTCATTGTCCACCTGTTCCTTTTCAATTAAAATGTCATGCGGGCGGGCATATCCAACTGCATCATCATGGGAATCCAGATAATGAGGAGCGTTGATTTCAAATTGCCCCTGCTTCAATTTTCCGTTTTGCAAACGCCCTCTGAAGATATTTACATTTCCCAAGAAATCATAGACAAATGGGCTTTTTGGATTTTCATACACTTCATCCGGCGTACCGATTTGTTCGATTTTTCCATTGTTCATGACAATGATCCGGTCTGCCACATCAAGGGCTTCTTCCTGATCGTGGGTCACGAAAATGCTCGTCACATGAAACTCATTATGCAGTTGGCGAAGCCATCTCCGGAGCTCTTTTCGCACCTTTGCATCCAATGCTCCGAACGGTTCATCCAAAAGCAGCACTTTCGGTTCCACGGCCAATGCCCTAGCCAATGCCACACGTTGACGTTGCCCTCCTGAAAGTTGGGAAGGATAGCGGTCTTGGAAATTTTCCAATTTTACGAGCGACAATAATTCATTCACTTTTCTCTCGATCTCTTTTTTGGAAGGTCTCGTTTTTCTCGGCCGCACTTTTAAACCATAGGCGACATTTTCAAACACGTTCATATGCCGGAATAGAGCATAATGTTGAAATACGAAACCGATTTTCCGCTCTTTCGGACTGACATTGGTAATGTCCTCTCCATCGAATAAAATCGTCCCTTCATCCAGCCCTTCCAATCCTGCAAGAATCCTTAATAACGTGGTCTTCCCCGATCCTGAAGGTCCGAGGAGGGCGATGAGTTCCCCGGATTTTATGTCGACGCTGATATCTTTTAAAACCTTTACGGAACCAAAGGACTTTGACACATTTTTGATTTGAATCCCCATAAAAATCCCCCTAAAATTCTTTCGCTTTCCATGAAGCGATATGCTTTATGATGATGGTCAAAATCGCCAATATGGACATGATCGAAGCGACAGCGAACGCCGCCGTAAACTGGTATTCGTTATATAAAATTTCGATATGTAAGGGCATCGTGTTCGTTTCTCCCCGAATATGCCCCGACACGACCGATACCGCGCCGAACTCCCCGATTGCGCGGGCGTTGCACAAAATCAGTCCGTACAATAACCCCCATTTGATATTCGGCAATGTTACATAGAAAAATGTCTTCCATCCGCTTGCTCCCAACGAAATCGAAGCTTCCTCTTCCGTAATCCCTTGGGTTTGCATTAAAGGAATCAACTCCCTTGCAACAAAGGGAAATGTCACAAACAATGTTGCAAGAATAATGCCCGGCAAAGCAAAGACGATTTTGATGTCATGTTCAAAAAGCCAATCGCCAAACAATCCTTGCGCTCCGAACAGCAAAATAAAAATCAGACCTGCAATGACGGGGGAAACGGCAAAAGGCAAGTCAATCAAAGTGACAAGCAAATTTTTCCCTCTGAATGTAAATTTGGTGATCAGCCAGGCTGCGGCAATCCCGAAAACCGCATTCAACGGGACGACAATCAGCGCAACGGTGATGGTCAGCTTGATGGCGGCGAGGGCATCGGGATGAACAATGGACGCGACATACGTTTCCCATCCTTTTTCAAGTGCAGTCACAAAAATCGAAATCAAAGGAAGAATTAAAAATAGGCTGATATAAAGCAATGAAATCGTAATCAACGACCATTTCACAATCGCCGATTCCTTCAACGGATAAGGATTTGAGACAGCTTTTTTTACAATCGGCATTTTCCGGTCCACATCCAACGGTTTCGTCATTCATTTGCCATCCTTCCTAATAATTGAATTTCCGGTTCATTCTCCATTGGATCAAATTGATGAACAATAGAATAATAAAGGAACCGACGAGCATCACAACCGCAATGGCTGTAGCGCCCACATAATCGTACTGTTCCAGTTTCGTCATAATAATGAGCGGCGTAATTTCCGTTTTCATCGGCATATTTCCTGCAATAAATACTACTGAACCGTATTCGCCAAGTGATCTTGAAAAAGCCAATGAAAAACCGGTAATCATCGCCGGATATAATTCAGGCAGAATCACCTTGACAAAGGTTTGGAATCTGTTTGCCCCGAGACTTGCCGAGGCTTCTTCCACTTCTCTCCCCAGATTTTGCAAGACAGGCTGCACAGTCCGGACGACAAACGGCAATCCGATAAAAGTCAACGCAATCACGATTCCAAGGGGTGTGTAGGAAATTTTAAAATCAAAAAACTTCCCGATCCAACCGCTTGGGGCGTAAAGCGTTGTCAACGCAATCCCGGCAACCGCGGTCGGCAAAGCAAATGGCAAATCTACAAGCCCGTCGATAATCTTTTTTCCTGGAAAGTCATATCGGATCAGCACCCATGCAATGATTGTTCCAAATATCACATTGATCAACCCTGCAGCCAATGCGCTTCCAAAGCTCAATTTATAGGAAGCCACCGCCCTTGGATGGGTGATGGTTTCGAAAAATTCGCCCCAGCTCATCGAAAGAGTGTTCACCACAATCATGGACAGAGGCAGGATGACAATAAAACTTAAATATAGCATCGTATATCCAAGGGTCAGAGAAAATCCGGGAATAATTGTATTACTTTTTCTCTTTCTTAATGTAAACTCCACTTTTTATCACCCCATTATGAAGATTCAGCATAAAGGAAGGAGGCTGCTCCGTTCCCCTATGCTGACCTTGAAAATTCCGGAGNGAAATCATTTCCTATTTTGTTTATTGATAAATTTCGTCGAATGTTCCTCCATCTGCAAAATGCGTTTTTTGCGNTTCCTTCCAGCCGCCGAATTCATCGATTGTCACCAATTCTAAATCCTGGAATTGATCTTTATATTTTTCAAACACTTTTTGATCGCGTGGACGGTAGAAGTTTTTCGCCGCAATTTCTTGGCCTTTTTCGCCATATAGATATTTCAGGTAAGCTTCCGCCACTTCGCGTGTTCCTTTTTTATCCACGACTTTGTCCACAATGGCCACCGGAGGTTCAGCCAAAATGCTTAAAGAAGGAGTTACAATTTCAAATTCATCTTCGCCGAATTCTTTCAAGGAAAGATATGCTTCATTTTCCCATGCAATCAGCACATCACCGATCCCGCGTTCCACGAAAGTCGTCGTAGAACCGCGCGCTCCTGAATCCAGCACTTCCACATTGCTGTAAAGATCTTTCATAAATTGTTTGATTTTGGCCTCATCGCCGTTGTATTTTCTGCTTGCAAACGCCCATGCCGCCAAATAGTTCCAGCGCGCTCCTCCGCTTGTTTTCGGGTTTGGAGTGATGACTGAAACGCCATCTTTCGTCAAATCATCCCAATCCTTAATATTTTTTGGATTGCCTTTGCGGACCAAAAAGACAATTGTTGAAGTATATGGAGAAGAGTTGTGTTCAAATTCTTTTTGCCAATCATCATTTAATAATTGGCGGGTCTGTGCAATCTCGTCGATGTCATAAGCCAAAGCCAGTGTGACAACATCCGCTTCGATTCCGTCAATGACGGATCTTGCCTGTTTTCCTGATCCTCCATGGGATTGCTGGATTTTTACATCCTGGCCTGTTTTTTCTTTCCAATAAGCGATAAATTCTTTATTGTATTCTTCATATAATTCCCGTGTCGGATCGTATGAAACATTCAACAGTTCAACCGGCTCTTTTGAAGATTTGTTTTCACCGGCATTTTTGGATGTTTCATTGTCATTTGCCCCTTCCTGATTTCCGCAGGCAGCCAAGAAAAGGAAAAGCGAAATAATTCCAAGCAAAAGTAGTTTTCGTTGCTTTTTCTTCATCTTAATCTCCCCTTTTTCTTAAATCTTGAATAAAGAAAGGCTGCCTACAATCCCCCCTGAAAACAAAATAAACGGAAGAACTGTAGGCAACCTTCAGTTTGTCTGATCAGTTACCTGATTGTTTACCAAGATTCTCTTGAGAAATACAATAATCCAATATTTCCGATTAGTCAACATGGTTTTTAAAAAATTATTAAACAAATTACATAAATTTGAATTTTAATATTGATAATTTCAATTAAAATAGTATACTTTAAATTAAAATTTTTAATTCCCTTTTTGGATATGACGCCGACTAGAAAACTAGAGGTGTTTTAATGTAATCGGTTTGATTTTTGTTACATTAAAACGCCCTCTTTCATTTGAAAGGAGGAGTAGTTATGTTAACTTACGAGACATGGCAAGATTCAACGATCGATTTTGAAGTCGATGAAACGTATAAAGGCGCCCTGAACGTGCTTCAGTGGGCTTATGACCAATACGGCGACGATGTCATTTATGCCTGCAGTTTCGGCATTGAAGGCATCGTGCTCATCGACCTGATTTCAATAGTGAAGCCCGATGCCCACATCGTCTTTCTCGACACGGAAGTGCATTTTAAAGAAACTTATGAAACCATTGAAAGGGTAAAAGAAAGGTATCCTCTATTAAATATAGAATTAAAGAAACCGTCCCTTTCTTTGGAAGAACAGGCAAAACTGTATGGGGATGAGCTATGGAAAAAAGATCCGAATAAATGCTGTGAACTCCGGAAAATCATTCCCCTCCGGGAAACATTGACCGGGGCAAAAGCATGGATTTCCGGTTTGCGGCGCGAACAATCCGAAACAAGAAAACATGTGAATTTTATCAATAAGGATAATAAATTCAAATCCATCAAAATCTGCCCGTTGATTCATTGGACATGGAAAGATGTGTGGCGCTATGTAGGAAAACATCAGCTTGTATACAACCCGCTCCATGACCAGGGTTATCCGAGCATCGGATGCGCCTATTGCACAAAGCCCGCTTTTACTTTGGACGATTTGCGTTCAGGCAGATGGGCGGGATTAAACAAAACAGAATGCGGATTACACACAGATTAGGAGGAACAAAAATGACAATTCAACCACATGGCGGTGTATTAATTAACGCATACGATCCGAATGAACCGTATGAACATCTTCAAAAAGAAATCCCCCTTGATGGAATTGCGTTAAGCGATTTGGAGCTGATCGGGGTAGGGGCATANAGCCCGATCGACGGCTTCCTGACGCAGGAAGATTATAAAAGCGTTGTGGAAAACATGCGCCTTGCAAACGGCATTGTGTGGAGCATTCCGATTACGCTTCCGGTAACGGAAGAACTTGCTGCCACGTTAAAAATCGGTGATAAAGCGAAACTGGTATCCAACGGCGTAGTTTACGGAATCATTGAAATCCAGGATATTTACAAACCGGATAAAACAGTTGAAGCAAAAAAAGTCTACGGTACAGATGATTTGAACCACCCTGGCGTGAAAAAATTGTTTGACCGTCCGGATGTATATGTCGGAGGAAAAATCACCCTTGTCAAAAAAACAAAAAAACAATTCCCTGAATTCACATTCGATCCAATCGAAACACGAGAACTTTTTGAGAAAAAAGGCTGGAAAACCGTTGTAGGATTCCAAACAAGAAATCCGGTACACCGCGCCCATGAATACATCCAAAAAGTGGCATTGGAAATCGTTGACGGACTTTTCTTAAATCCTTTGGTCGGAGAAACAAAATCCGACGATATTCCGGCCCATATCCGGATGGAGAGCTATCAAGTATTGCTCGACCATTATTATCCGAAAGATCGGGTGCACTTGGGAGTCTTCCTTGCCGCAATGCGCTATGCGGGTCCAAGGGAAGCGATTTTCCATGCATTGGTCCGCAAAAATTATGGCTGCACCCACTTTATCGTAGGGCGCGACCATGCGGGTGTCGGAAACTATTACGGCACATATGACGCCCAAAAAATATTTGATAACTTCACTCCGGAAGAAATCGGCATCATTCCACTAAAATTTGAACACAGCTTCTACTGCACAGCATGTGACGGCATGGCCACAACCAAAACATGCCCTCATGATGCATCAACCCGCATTATTTTATCCGGAACGAAAGTACGCGAAATGCTTCGCAACGGAGAAATCCCTCCAAGCACTTTCAGCCGCAAGGAAGTGGTGGAAGTGTTGATTCGCGGTCTAAGGGAAGAAGTTCATTCATAAGGAGTTGTCACAATGAGTTCGAAAAACATCGTTTGGCACGATACATCCATCACGAAAGAAGATTATCGCAAGAAGAACGGACACCATAGTTTCATTCTATGGTTTACGGGACTATCCGCATCCGGAAAATCCACGATTGCCAATGCCGTGGCAAAAGAATTGTTTGACCGCGGCAATCAGGCTTTTGTCCTTGACGGAGACAACATTCGCCACGGTCTGAACAAAGATTTGGGATTTGACGAACAATCCAGAAAGGAAAACATCCGCCGCATCGGTGAAGTTTCCAAATTATTTGTTGAAAGCGGACAAATCGTGCTGACGGCTTTCATCTCGCCATATAAAGAAGACCGGGCTTTGGTCAGATCCCTTGTGGAAGACGGCGAATTCATCGAAGTGTATGTTCAATGTTCCATTGAAGAATGTGAACGAAGAGATCCAAAAGGACTTTACAAAAAAGCGAGAAACAATGAAATTCCAAACTTTACGGGCATCAGCGCCCCTTATGAAGCGCCGGACAATCCGGAAATCGTCGTGGACAGCGAAAAGAATTCCGTTGAGGAATGCAAAAATCAGCTGATTCAGTTTTTAATTGATAAAGGTTATATCAAATAAGAAGCTCACAAATGATCCGCCATAAATCAAACAGAAAACTCCCCTATAAAATAGATGAAGCAGGGCAATATTTGCCCTGCTTTTTTCATTGCAAATTAACGTTCTTTTATTTAGATGCTTACCGTTTTTTGCATTATATATCCAAAAGATTATCCCAATAAATTCTTCCAGCTAAGTAAAATAAACATGTTTCTGAACGTTTAGGTTATGAAAACTCAAAGCTACCGCAGATACTTAACAAAAAAGGTCGAGCGGAATGCACTCGACCTTACAAAAACACTTGGAAATGCGGTAATTTTGTTGGCCAATTTGTGGTCGATCGGTATTTCCCGAATGACCAAAGACCTTATAAACGTTGATATTTCAAGCCTTAACCAATTGAACCTTCCATTTCGAACTTGATCAAGCGGTTCATTTCCACAGCGTATTCCATTGGAAGTTCGCGGGTGAATGGTTCAATGAATCCCATAACGATCATTTCCGTCGCTTCCTGTTCGGAAATGCCGCGGCTCATCAAATAGAATAATTGCTCTTCGGACACTTTGGATACTTTCGCTTCGTGCTCAAGGGACACGTTGTCATTCATAATTTCGTTGTATGGAATTGTATCGGAAGTGGATTGGTTATCCAAAATCAATGTGTCGCATTCGATATTCGCACGGGCGCCGCTTGCTTTCGGACCGAAGCGGACAATACCGCGGTATGTCACTTTACCTCCTTGTTTCGAAATGGATTTTGACACGATTGTGGAGGATGTGTTTGGCGCCAAGTGAATCATTTTCGCGCCGGCGTCCTGATGCTGGCCTTTGCCAGCCAACGCGATTGACAATGTCATGCCGCGGGCGCCTTCCCCTTTCAGGATGCAGGCAGGATATTTCATTGTCAATTTGGAACCGATGTTGCCGTCAATCCATTCCATTGTACCGTTTTCTTCAACAACCGTACGCTTTGTCACCAAGTTGTACACGTTGTTGGACCAGTTTTGGATGGTAGTATAACGGCAGTAGGCATCTTTTTTCACGATGATTTCCACAACCGCCGAGTGAAGGGAACTTGTTGAATAAATCGGTGCCGTACATCCTTCTACATAGTGGACGGATGCGCCTTCGTCCACGATGATCAAAGTCCGTTCGAATTGTCCCATATTTTCGGAGTTGATACGGAAGTATGCCTGAAGCGGAGTATCCACTTTGACGCCTGGCGGAACATAGATGAAGGAACCGCCGGACCAAACCGCCGTATTTAACGCGGCAAATTTATTGTCAGATGCCGGTACCACTGTTCCCCAATATTTTTTGAACAGCTCTTCGTTTTCTTTCAAAGCTGAGTCTGTATCTTTAAAGATAATCCCTTTTTCCTCAAGCTCTTTTTTCATATTGTGGTAAACGACTTCGGACTCGTATTGGGCAGAAACCCCTGCAAGATATTTTTGTTCCGCTTCCGGAATACCCAACCGGTCGAACGTTCTTTTAATCTCTTCCGGAACTTCATCCCAGGAACGTTGAGTCGCTTCCGTAGGTTTTACATAGTAAGTGATTTCATCAAAATTTAATTCCGATAGGTCGCCGCCCCATTGTGGCATCGGTTTTGAATAGAATATTTCAAGAGCCTTTAAGCGGGACTCGAGCATCCATTCCGGCTCATTTTTCATTTTGGAAATTTCACGGACGATTTCTTCAGTTAATCCACGTTTTGAACGGAATACAGAAACGTCCTTGTCGCGGAAACCGTATTTGTAATCGCCAATATCAGGCACGTTTTTTGCCATGTTTTCTCCTCCGTTCAAAGTTAATTTTGCTCTTTCCTTACCCCTTTTTCGAGCGCTTTCCAGGCAAGGGTTGCGCATTTAATGCGGGCAGGAAACTTGGAAACGCCTTGCAGAGCAGCGATATCTCCCAATTTTTCCAAAGTTTCGTCATCGATTTCCTGCCCAAGCATCATTTTTGAAAACACATCTGCCAGTTCAAGAGCTTCATCAATTTTTTTCCCTTTAATGATTTCCGTCATCATCGAAGCGGATGACATGGAAATCGAACAACCTTCGCCGTCAAATTTGGCATCTTCCACAATTCCGTCATCATTGATTTTTAATGTAAGGTGAATGCGGTCACCGCAAGTAGGGTTATTCATATCCACCGTCACATTGTTCTCATCCAAATGCCCTTTATTGCGGGGCTTTTTGTAATGCTCCATGATGACCGCGCGATATAATTGATCCAAATTATTCAAAGACATTGTTGAAATACTCCTTCGCTGCGCGCAATCCTTCAACGAGTGCATCGATATCTTCTTTATTGTTATAGAGATAGAAGCTTGCCCGTGCAGTTGCAGAAACATTCAACCATTTCATCAACGGCTGTGCACAGTGGTGTCCTGCACGGATGGCAATGCCTCTCATATCAAGAACCGTTGCAAGATCGTGAGGATGCACGCCATCTAAATTGAAAGTGATAAGACCGCAACGTTTATCCGGGTCTTTCGGACCGTAAATATGGATTCCTTCGATTTTCTCCATTTCAGACAACGCATATGCCACCAGATCATGTTCATGCTGTCTGATTCTTTCCATACCGATATTTGTCAGATAATCGATGGCAGCTCCCAAACCAATGGCTCCTGCAATGTTCGGCGTACCGCCTTCAAACTTCCAAGGAAGCTCTTTCCAAGTGGAATCATACAAATCCACGAAATCGATCATTTCTCCGCCAAATTCGATCGGTTCTGTTTTTTCCAGCAGTTCCTGTTTGCCGTAAAGAATACCGATTCCTGTAGGAGCGCACATTTTATGGCCTGAGAATGCCAAAAAGTCGCAATCCAAATCTTGCACATCAATCTTCATATGAGGTGCCGCCTGGGCCGCGTCCACCACCATCACGGCGCCGTTTTCATGGGCAATGGCCGCTACTTCTTTAATCGGATTGATGGTGCCAAGCACATTGGAAGCCATAGTCATCGCCACAATCTTCGTTTTTGGCGTAACGGTTTTTTTCACCGTTTCCAATGAAATGGTACCGTCTTCTTCCAAATCAATATATTTTAAAACGGCCTTTTTCTCTTTCGCAAGCTGCTGCCATGGAATCAGGTTCGAATGATGTTCCATGTAGGTAATGACAATTTCGTCGCCTTCCTGTATATTCTGTCTTCCGTAGGAGCTGGCAACAGTATTGATGGATGTGGTAGTTCCCCGGGTATAGATGATTTCTTTCGTTGATTTCGCATTGATAAATTTGCGGACTTTTTCCCGCGCTCCTTCGTACGCATCTGTCGCGCGGTTTCCTAAAGTGTGGACGCCGCGGTGCACATTGGCATTATCAAAATCATAATATTTGCGGACAACTTCCAGCACTTGCACAGGCTTTTGGGACGTGGCGGCGCTGTCAAGGTAAACAAGCGGATGGCCGTTTACTTCCTGATTTAAAATCGGAAAATCTTTTCGGTATTCATTCATTTGCGAACTTTCCCTTCAATAACCTTTGTTAATTGCTTTTTAACGCCTTCGATCGGCAGCGAATTGACAACCGGTGCAAGGAATCCGTGGATGATCAGGCGCTCTGCCTCTTCTTTGGAAATTCCTCGGCTCATCATGTAGTAAAGCTGAGTAGGATCCACCCGTCCGACGGAAGCGGCGTGTCCTGCCATGACATCATTTTCATCGATTAACAAAATCGGATTGGCATCCCCGCGGGCTTTACCAGAAAGCATCAACACACGGGATTCTTGTTGTGCATTCGATTTGGAAGCTCCATGTTCGATTTTGCCGATTCCGTTAAAAATCGTCTGGGCAGCATCTTTCACTACGCCGTGGGTTAAAATGAACCCTTCGGAATTTTTGCCCCAATGACGGACTTCAGTCGTGAAGTTTTGCTTCTGTTCACCTGTGGCGACCACGACTGTTTTTGTATCCGCGGATGAACCGTCTCCGACAAGATGTGTAATATTTTCGGAAATTGTGTTGGAATTATTCATTAAACCTAATGCCCAATTGATTTTTGCATCCCGGTTTAAATGGGCGCGGCGATTCACATAAGTCGTAAATCCTTTGGCAAGCACATCCACCGCACCGAAAGTGACTTGCGCATTATCCAATGCGATCACTTCTTCAATCAAGTTCGCCTGACCTTTTGCAGTTTCAACCGTCGATAAATAGTTTTCCACATAAGTCACGGATGAATTCTGATCCGCAACAATCAACACATGGTTGAATAATGAAGCCTCTTCGTCATCGTGGAGGAACACCACTTGAATCGGCTTTTCAATGACAACGTTTTTCGGAATATATAAAAACACTCCGCCGTTAACCAATGCCGCATGGTAAGCGGCCAATCTATGCTCGTCCGATTTGACAGCCGTTGTCATGAAATACTTTTGGACCAAGTCGCCATGTTCACGAACGGCCGTTAAGAAATCTGTAAATATAACGCCTTGAGCCTTCAGCTCTTCGGAAAGTTTCAAAACTGCCGGCGTATTGTTCCGTTGAATATAAAGGTTCTCCTGGTAATCAATATCGATTAATTCCTTTACTTCTTCAGGCAATTCTTCGATTGCGAAAAGATCGCTTTTTACCGTATGTTTAGGGAAGTTGATAAAATCCCATTTTTCGATGTTCGTTTTATCCGGTTTTGGCATTGGCAGTTCAGCAGCCTTTTCGATAGCAGCCGCACGCAGGTCCGCAAACCATTTCGGTTCATTGTTTGACTCAGAGAACGAGCGGACTTCGCTAGCTGAAAATGCCAATTTTGTTTCAATCGACATATGAATCGTCCTCCCAAATTAAACTTCTTCTTTTTCAATTACTGCATCTGTGTTTTCAATGCCTAATTCCTTTTTAATCCATTCATAACCTTCTGCTTCAAGTTTTTTCGCTAGCTCAGGTCCGCCGGATTTTACGACACGTCCTTGCATCATCACATGTACATAATCCGGAGTGATGTAGTTGAGCAAACGTTGGTAGTGCGTAATAAGCAGGCAGCCGAAGTTTTCTCCGCGCATAGCGTTGACGCCTTTCGCGACAACTTTTAACGCATCTATATCAAGACCGGAGTCGATTTCGTCCAAAATCGCAAAAGTCGGCTTTAACATCATCATTTGAAGAATTTCATTGCGCTTCTTTTCACCGCCTGAGAAACCTTCATTCAAGTAACGTTGAGCCATTTCCGAATCCATTTCCAAGAATTCCATCGTCTTGTCCAATTCGCGAATAAATTGCATGATGGAAATTTCATTGCCTTCCCCGCGGCGGGCATTGATTGCGGAACGGATAAAGTCGGCATTTGTTACACCGGAGATTTCAGATGGATATTGCATCGCAAGGAAAAGACCCGCTTTTGCGCGTTCGTCCACTTCCATCTCCAAAACATTTTGTCCATCTATTTCAATTGTACCTTGAATCACTTCATATTTCGGATGACCCATAATGGCCGCTGCCAAAGTGGATTTACCAGTACCATTAGGCCCCATGATCGCATGTACTTCGTTTGTATTGATCGTTAAATTTACGCCTTTTAAAATCTCCTTNCCTTCAATTGCTACATGAAGATCTTTGATTACTAAAGTAGACATCTATATACCTCCATCTTTTTATGGTTGGTAGTACCATCGTTAAGTAGTACCATTACTAATTTATTATCATTCTAATCTTAACCGAAATCAAGTAAGCATGCAAAACATTTAGACTTTAAAACCCATAAATCAGAAAAATCCCCACCAATATTAGGATTTCCAAATCTTCAATCAGTTTATCTCACCCGAGGATTTGTAAAAAGCAGGTTGATTTATTTTCAATAAACCAAAANTAATTGAGAATTATTATTAATAAGTTAAATTTTACGCAAGACCCGTTAACCTTAGAAATCATATCATCGCATTTCCTGAATTGTACAATTCCATCATTTGTGCCAAATAATTTTTTTGAATAATTGTTATTTAATAAATTTTTAATGTAGCATTTATTTCTTTCCATCTTNCAAAAAAGTGTTAAAACTTCAAACAGCATCGAACATTTCTATCGTTTACTTTTAAATAAATTTCTTTTAATATAAAAATTGCATATATATATTACATAGACTCATCTCGTTTTTAGATGATTAGGGGGGAGCATTCTGGAATTACGTCAATTGCGTTACTTCGTGGAAGTGGCTGAACGGGAACATATTTCGGAAGCGGCGGAGCATCTTCACGTCGCCCAATCCGCTGTCAGCAGACAGATTGCGAATTTGGAAGAAGAGCTCGGAACGGCACTTTTTGAACGGGTCGGGCGAAACGTAAAACTGACACCGATCGGAAAAATCTTTTTGGAACATGCCATAACGGCGCTTAATGCCATCGATTTTGCGGTAAAACAAGTGGAAGAATATTTGGATCCGGAACGGGGATCCATCAAAATCGGGTTTCCTACCAGTCTCGCAAGTTACGTCTTGCCGACAGTAATCTCCGCTTTTAAGAAAGAATATCCGGATGTATCATTCCACTTGCGGCAGGGATCTTACCGGTATTTAATAGAGGCCGTAAGAAACCGGGAACTGAACCTCGCCTTTTTGGGACCGGTGCCGCGCAAAGATGAAACAATCAATTCTTTGATTTTATTTAACGAAAATATTTGCGCTTTGCTTCCGGCAAATCATCGTCTGGCGAAACGCGACAAAATACAATTGGATGAACTCCGAAATGATCACTTTGTCCTTTTCCCTGAAGGATACATTCTACATAAAGTGGTAGTAGATGCATGCAAATCTGCAGGCTTTTCTCCAAAAGTCATTTCCGTCGGGGAGGATATGGATGCCTTAAAAGGGCTTGTTGCAGCGGGAATAGGCGTAACATTGCTTCCTGAAAGTTCCTTCTACGATTCTACTCCCCGGTTAACGATCAAAATGAAAATCGACAATCCAAGCATTACGCGCAATGTAGGCATCATTTATCCGGCCAACCGGGAATTGGCCCCTTCCGAACAAGTGTTTCTCAAATTTGTTCAATCATTCTTCTCCAGATTGAATCAATTTCAATAAGTGCCTAAAAAAGCCTCCCATGATTAGGAGGCTTTTTTTTATTTATTTACAGGAACGACAGAGCCGCCCCATTCTTCAAG
>JGI1652J44930_10000108_pt1 | contig 31516 bp, 30 predicted proteins | sample NewIslsDNAsample_FD_44930 | JGI IMG/M metagenome (IMG submission 44930)
GCCAGTAAACGACTTATCACGCGGCTGCAGCGCAGAAGATGCCTATAAGCTCGCCTTGATTACGGCAGCTCAATCATTATAGGACGATGCTTTCGTGAACAGCTATGCATCGGTGCGTCCAGCCCTTTAAAAACAGTGGTTATTGGAGCGCACGGTTTCACGCATGCGAGAAAAGCAAGCCAAAAAGGTGTCCCGACAACGCGGGGCACCTTTTTTCGATGTTCGGCGGTGAAGTATTCTCCACGTTTTCTCGCATTGTGCGTTCCATTCCCAGTCATTTTTACTCCATCATTTTTCGTTATGCCGCAGTGAACGGGGACGAGATAAGAGGCATCCGCTTTGGTTATGTTATAATCATAATCAAAAAACGGATGAAGAATAAGGAGCTAGCAGCTAATGATGAACGAATTGTTGCAGCAACGAAAATGGCGAGTGATTGATCAATCGCATTTCGGCTCGTTATTTGACGCAAAACAGTCGTTTGCGACTGATGATACGCTATGCACCGCGGTCGGTACCGGGCGGTCTGATGCCGTCGTCCGCACATGGGTGCATGAGAATACCGTCGTTTTAGGCGCCGCGGATACAAAACTTCCGTATATTGATGAGGCCGTTGCGTTTTTGCGCCAGCGAGGGTACCGTGTCGTCGTGCGTAATTCCGGTGGATTGGCTGTCGTTCTTGACAGCGGGGTGCTGAACATATCACTTATTTTTCCAGAAACGAAAAAACACACGATTGCCATCGAACAGGGATATGAAGCGATGTACGCGCTCATTGCAGCCATGCTTGCCCCCTACGGCGCCAACATCGAAGCGGGAGAAGTTGTTGGCTCGTACTGCCCAGGCAGCTATGACTTAAGCATCGGCGGGAAAAAATTCGCTGGCATTTCACAGCGGCGCGTGCGCGGTGGAGTCGCGGTACAAATTTATCTTTGCGTCACCGGCAGCGGAGCTGAACGAGCTGAGCTCATCCGCTGCTTTTACGAGCTCGGTCGGCAAGGGAAAGAAACGAAATTTACCTATCCTGATGTCGTCCCAGGAGTGATGGCATCGCTTTCTGAACTCATCGGCCGCGAGTTGTCGGTTGACGAGCTGTTGGTTGCCCTTTGGCGCACGCTTCAATCGTTTGGCGGTGCTTTGTATTCGTCCGCCCTCGATGGTGAGGAATGGGAATGGTATGAACAATATTGGGCACGCATCGTCGAACGGAACGCCAACGTATCCATCACAGAACCGAGCGAAGGCATCAAACGGTAACATTCATTTTGCTTCGGATGAATGAGGCCGACTTGCCAGCTATCGAGAAGATCGCCGTTTTCCGACGAAAGAAAAGGATGCCGCAGTTCTCCATCGGCATCCTGTTTCATTACTCGGCGATTTTCTCTAAGTTTCCATTGGGGTCCATGCGGAAGGTCAGACCTCGCTCCTCTTCCTCTTTTAACACCATTTTGCGTGCTCGATTAATGATTTTGACAAGTGTCTCAAAATCTTCTTGGACAGTCGACGAGTTTTCTTCTAATTTCGCAACCTGTTCCTCTAGTTCCTTATTTTTTTGCTTTAATTCTTCAATTTCGCGGCGCAGCCGTTCATTTTCTTTGATCAGNGTTTCCCGTTTCTGTTCGTGCGATTGGAACGTTTTCAAAAAGGCGATTACTTGATCAAGTGTGACTGATTGAGGCTGCGGTGCTGGAATGACGGCCGGCAACTGCATGATGTCGCCGAGCTCCTCTAATGACGGCATCGGTGGTTCATACAGACGGCGCTTTCTAGCACCGCCTTGTTTGGCAAGCAGACGCTGTCGTTCTTTTCGTTGCTTTTTCGCTAGCTGGAGTGCTTCTTCATACCGATGGCGGACGACCGCGTTCCAACGGAACCCGCAGGCGGCCGACGTCCGATTTAATTTGTCACCAACTTCTTCAAATGCGTTCAGCTGGGTGCTTCCTTCGCGTACGTGGCGAAGCACGGTTTCCGCTAACAACAAATCGTCTTCTTCCGTCCAAGCATCTTGTCGTTGCTTCATCATTCCCCACTCCTTTTTCGTTTCTAGTAAAAGGATGGGCAAAAAGAAACAAATTTATACGTTGCAAGTTTACAGGATTGGCAAATTGCAAGAATGAAAGCCGCCCGCTTGCAATTTTCCTGCGAAAGCGGTAGAATACACAAAGCAAACGCTGTGGAAAGGGATGACAAGTGATGGCAAATGAGTTTCGCGTTTGCGACGACTGCAAGGCACCGAACTTAAAGACGTTGCTTCCGCGCCTGAAAAAGCTCGATCCGGATGCGGTCATTAAAATCGGTTGCCAGTCATATTGCGGTCCGGGGCGGAAAAAAACGTTCGCCTTCGTCAATAATCGCCCAGTAGCGGCGCTGACGGAAGACGAACTGATCGATAAAATTGCCGAAAGACTGAAAAGCCGCTAATTGATCACCTTCTTTGCCGAAAGAAGGTGATTTTTTGTTTTTTCCGTCAATAATGGAGATAGACGGAGAAAAAAGTCAACTATTTCTTTGCATCTCGAAACGGCGTATAATAGATGTATGTTGGAAACGGAAGAGGAGGGCACTATGTATCCCGGCGGGCAGCTTCATGAAGAAAAAGTGTTTAAAGATCCGGTGCATCGATACATACACGTTCGTGACAAGGTGATTTGGGATTTAATCGGCACAAAAGAGTTTCAGCGCCTGCGCCGCATTAAACAGCTCGGCACGACCTATTTGACGTTTCACGGCGCCGAACATAGCCGATTCAACCACTCGCTCGGCGTTTATGAAATCATCCGCCGCATTCTTGATGACGTCTTTGTCGGCCGCGAGCATTGGGATCATAGCGAACGCCTCCTTTGTCTATGTGCGGCGCTCTTGCACGATTTAGGGCACGGCCCGTTTTCCCATTCGTTTGAAAAAGTGTTTCATTTAGACCATGAAGATTTCACTCGAGCTATTATTGTAGGCGATACGGAAGTGAACGCTGCCTTACGTGCCATCGATAGCGATTTTCCGCAAAAGGTAGCCGAAGTGATCGCCAAAACATATCCAAATAAACTCGTTGTCAGCTTGATTTCGAGTCAAATTGACGCCGATCGGATGGACTATTTATTGCGCGACGCATACTACACCGGCGTCAGCTACGGCTATTTTGACATGGAGCGCATTTTGCGTGTTATGCGCCCGCGTGAAGACCAAGTCGTCATTAAGCGGAGCGGCATGCACGCGGTTGAGGATTACATTATGAGCCGCTATCAAATGTATTGGCAAGTGTATTTCCATCCGGTGACACGCAGCGCTGAAGTCATTTTAACAAAAATTTTGCATCGGGCGAAAAAGCTGTACGAAGACGGCTACTCGTTTCAAACGAAACCCGTTCATTTTTTGTCGTTTTTTGAGGGGAACGTAACGCTTGACGATTACTTGGCGCTCGATGAGGCGGTCATATTGTTTTACTTCCAGCAATGGCAACACGAACGGGACCCGATTTTAAGCGATTTATGTCAACGATTTGTCCACCGACGTCTGTTTAAATATACCGAATTTCATCCAACGAACGAGCAGATGACAAAGCTGATCGAGCTGACTAACTTATTTAAAAAAGCAGGCATCGACCCGGACTATTATTTAGTCGTCGATTCATCGTCCGACTTGCCGTACGATTTTTACCGGCCGGGTGAGGAAGGCGAGCGCCTGCCGATTTATTTGTTGATGCCAAATGGGGAATTGCGCGAGCTGTCGCGCGAATCGGTGTTGGTCGACGCCATTTCCGGCAAGCGGCGCACCGACCATAAGTTATATTTTCCGGCTGACTTTCTCTATGACTTATCAACGAAGCGGACAGTGAAGAAAAAGATTATGGAAATTTTAAAGGGTTAGGAGATGACGGAGAGTGCTCACGGAGCATGCGAAAGTGATGAAGGCATTGGCGGCCGCCGGGGAAATTACCGGTCGTAAAAAGCTGCAAAAAATGATTTACATCGCAAAAAAGCTCGACTTTCCGTTTTACGAGAAGTTCGACTTCCATTTTTACGGCCCGTATTCTGAAGAATTGACATGCCGTGTCGAGGAGTTATGCGCGCTCGGTTTTTTGCATGAGACAAAAGAGAAAAAAAGCGGCTATGTGCAATATCGCTATACGCTCACCGAAGCGGGTGAGCAGTTTTTGCGCCATTACGACTGGGGCATGCCGGGCCTTGACGAATGCATGCAAGTGATGAATGAACAAAACGCGCGCTTTTTGGAGCTTGTCGCCACGGTGCTCTATTTTGAACATTTACCAAAAGACGAAGTGAAAGAAAAAATCGCTCTGTTAAAAAGCAAACANCGCTATACGGATGAGGAAATTGAGGAAGCGTACGAATACATTGAGATGCTCCGCAGCCAATGCAATAAAAAAGCCCGCGTATAAGCGGGCTTTTTTACGGTTGAAAACCGATGTGGCCAATGGTCGTGTGACCTCCCATCAGTGTGGCAAAAACGCCAGCTGCAAAAAGAACAGCACGGCAAGCACATACAACAGCGGAGGCACGTCGCGCCAGCGGCCGCGGGCAATTTTTAAGAGCGGGTACGAAATGAAGCCGAGCGCGATGCCGGTCGCGATGCTGGAAGTGAGCGGCATGCTTAAGATGATGAGAAATGCCGGGAACGCCTCGTCGAGTTCATGCCATGAAATATGGGCGATGTTGCTGATCATCAAGCTGCCGACGATAATGAGCGCCGGAGCAGTGATGGCGGATAACCCAGCGACCGCGCCCACTAGCGGGCTGAAAAAGGCGGCGATGATAAACAGTACGGCGACAGTGAGCGCTGTCCATCCGGTCCGTCCGCCGGCAGCGACACCGGTGGACGACTCGATGTACGCTGATGTTGGGCTTGTCCCAAACATGGCTCCGACCGTAGTCGCGACTGAGTCAGCTAAGAGCGCTTCGCGGGCGCGCGGCAGCGTGTTCCCTTTCATCAGTCCTGCTTGTTGGGCGACGCCGATCATTGTGCCAGTCGTGTCAAACAGCGTGACAAGCAAAAAGGAAAAGACGACGGCATACAAATGATGGCTGATGACGTCACCAACGGCCGCAAACGGATTGGCAACGACAACCCCATCCGGCAACGACGGCAACGACATGATTCCTTCGTCAAATTTCAATTGACCGGTCGCGTAGGCAATCACCCCGGTGATAATCATGCCGTAAAAGAGCGCGCCGTTGACGCGACGTATCATAAGAACGAGCGTTACGGCGAGGCCAATCAGCGTCAACATAGCTGATGGAGCATGCAAGTCGCCGAGCGCTACTAAGTTTTGTGGGTGGGATTGGATGATCCCAGTTAGCCGCAAGCCGATAAAGGCGATAAACAGGCCAATGCCGGCGGTGATGCCATGTTTTAAGCTGTCAGGGATCACTTCGATTAGCTTGCTGCGCAATGGGGTGAGTGACAGCAGCAAAAACAGTAACCCCGCGACAAACACAGCGGAAAACGCGGTTTCGTACGAAATGTTGCCGTGCGAACCGACGACCGAATAGGCGAAATAGGCGTTGAGTCCCATGCCGGGAGCGATAGCGATCGGATAGTTGGCAAAAATGGCCATCCAAAGCGTGCCAACCACGGTGGCGATGACGGTCGCAGTGAACGCCTGTTCAAACGGGACACCGGCGTCCGACAAGATAACCGGATTGACCACAATGATGTATACCATCGTTAAAAACGTCGTCAAACCAGCGAAAAATTCCGTTTTACGATCGGTAGTGTTGTTCGGAAAACGAATCATTGGCAACCTCCTAAAAACGAACAATATTACAAACAAATATAATAATATTCGTTTTTTCTTCAAAAAGCAACGGGAGCGCCCTAAGCGCCCCCGTCTCTCCTTTACTCCGCGTCGCTCAGCCGTTTTCCGGCGACGGCGTAATGATCTTTCGTCATTTCTTCAATGAAAACGACGACGTTCTCTTTTTTCGCCCCTGTTGTTTCCACAACCGCGTCAGTCACTTTTTCAACGAGCGCTTTCTTTTGCTCGTCTGTGCGGCCGGCGAGCATTTTGATCGTTACATACGGCATCGTGATTCCCCCATTTCATTGTCGAGTGCTGTCGCGCTTATTATACCATGGAACAGTAAAGTTCAATCCACTTTTAGCGGTAAATCATGTATACTAAGGATAGTGAATACAGGGGAAAAGGAGTTAATCAAGTGGAACGTATTTTGCCGTATTCGTTAAGTGAAATTCCGTACGTATTGTTAACGCTGGCGCTAGCGTTTTCCGTGCATGAGTTTGCCCATGCGTACGTCGCCTACAAGTTCGGCGATCCGACCGCCAAAAATCAAGGGCGGTTGACATTATCGCCGTTTGCTCATTTGGATTTATTTGGCACGCTGCTTATTTTCTTAGCCGGTTTCGGCTGGGCGCGGCCGGTGCCGGTCAACCGTTTCCATTTTAAAAACCCGCGTCTAGCTGGCATTCTCGTGTCGGTCGCCGGGCCGCTAAGCAACCTTTTGCTTGCTGGACTTGGGTTTATCGTTTGGTATGCGATGATCGATTTCGGCATTATGAGGGCGCTGCCTAATTGGTTTGCGGCCGGGTTTGATATGTTTTTCCAAATTTTTATCGGCTTGAACACCGTCTTGTTTGTGTTTAATTTATTGCCGTTTCCGCCGCTTGATGGGTATCGTATCATTGAAGACATCGCTCCGGATGGGCTGCGAGCGAAAATGACGCAATGGGAAAACTACGGGGCGCTCATTTTTCTCATTCTCGTGCTGACACCGCTTGATCGGTACACGATTGAGCCGGTGTTTCAAGTGGCGTTGCCGTTCGTGCTTGAACATTTGCAGGCGTTTGCTGCCAACTTGTTTATGTAGGAAGGAGGAAGAAGCGAATGGAGCAAAAAAAGAAGAAAAATATCGGCTTTAACATTATTAAAGACGATCCGACCGATGGACATCGCGGTTTTGGTGCCGGGGCGATCAGCTTGGAAAACGTCTCGCCCGTCATCATTGATGTCGAAGCGGGTGAAGCATTCGTTGATATGGGAGCGATGCACGCACGCAGCGCTGTCGAGCGGGGCATTAAATTTTTGCCCGACCGTTCCGCCGTGCCGAACGGCAAGCCGTACTGGATCGTTTGGGTAACGGTTGAGCGTGGCGAGGACGGCCCGTATTATGCTGGGGTAACGGCGTGTGAAATGACGGTCGACCGTGAGGCGCGCCGCGGCTATAAGTTGTTGCCCGAGCATGTCAACCGTTTGGATAAATCACTAAAGCGGCACATCATCGTCGACCATATGGACGACAAATCGAAGCAAGTGCTCGCTGACTTTTTGAAAGGGCATGACATCGACATGTGGAACCGTTCGAGTGATGAACTGAAAAAAGGGCTCGAAGGCGAATTGTGACGGTTTTGTGAACATGTTAGCGGAAGGACTTGTTATTGCCTAGAAAAAGGGATAAACTAAACCTACATGTATAACACAGGAAAACTAGGACAAGAAAATCCCCCGCACATATGTGCGGGGGATTTTCTTTAAAACCATGGGAACCATTTCTCAAACCAGCTTTTTTCGTCCTCTTTTTTCTTCGTTTTCTTCTCCAAATGATCCGTGCAATAGTCGGTCGGTTCTGTGCCAATGAGATAATACGTTTTTCGTTTCACCGGACAAGCATCGGTGGCCAGCTTTCCGTTTTGCGGATCGATGTAGACGCCGATGACACCTTTTGTCGGTTTAAACGATTTTTTCGGCTTGTCAGCGAGACTTTGTTCCATAAAGCGGACCCATATTTGCTTCGCATACTGTTTTTCATCAAAACGGCTGATCGTTTCCCCACGGTCGTAACCGGTCCAGACGCCAGCAACCAACTGCGGGGTAAAGCCAATCATCCAGCTGTCNGTTTTCGTCGTTCCGGATTTTCCGGCATAAGGACGCGTTATTTCATCGATGATTGATTGTCCAGTGACGGTCGTATAGCCGTTCAGCTTCGGGTCGAACATCCCGGTCATTAAATGCGCCGTCACAAACGCGGCATCGCGGTCGATCACTTGTTGGGTTGACGGCTGATGCTCGTATAACACGTTTCCGTTCGCATCGATGACTTTTTTAATAAACACCGGCTCCGTTTTTTTGCCGTAGTTGGCGATCGTGCTGTACGCCGCGACCATATCGATCATTTTCACTGGCGATGTGCCGAGGGCTAGCGATGGCACGGCTTTTAATTTGCTTGTAATGCCGAGCGTTTTCGCCGTTTCGATCAGTTTGTCGGCGCCGATAAACTTCAGTGTTTTTACCGCAAAGACGTTGTCCGATACGGCAAGCGCTTGGGCGAGCGTAATCGGGCCGTTTGCGTAGTAATCATTGTAGTTATGAGGCGTATACGTCGCCCGGCCGTCGTCAAACGTAAACGTCGTCAGTTCGCTGCGCAATGGGGTCGACGGGGTGAATCCATGTTCGATGGCCGCGTAGTACAAAAANGGTTTGAACGTCGAGCCTGGCTGGCGTTCCGCCTGTACGGCGCGATTGAATGGGCTNTCGTTGTAGTCGCGNCCGCCGATGAGCGCTTTTACTTCCCCGGTGCGNGGATCCATGGCCAATAACGCTGCTTGGATGGCGGAAGAGGGACGGATCACCTGTTCAAGTTGCTCTTCGGCGATTTGCTGCATGCGCCGGTCGAGCGTCGTGTAGACGCGCAGTCCGCCGAGCTCGATCGTGCGCTCGTCAAGGCCGAGTTTCGTGCGCAACTGCTGTTTGACGACGTCTTGAAAATATGGAGCGATAGGCCGCTCTTTCTCGCGGTGCTGCACGTAGACGAGCTTGTCGCGGTACGCCTGTTCCGCCTCCTGGCGGCTGATGTAGCCCGCTTCCACCATCGAGAGGAGGACGATTTTTTGCCGCGTTTTCGCCCGCTCTTCGTTGATGAGCGGCGAATAATAGTGCGGTCCTTTTGGGATGCCGGCTAGCATCGCTGCTTCGCTGATCGTCAGCTCATCGGCGTGCTTGCCGAAATAATAGCGCGCCGCTGCCTCGATACCGTAAACCCCATGTCCATAGTAAATCGTGTTTAAATAGCCTTCCAAAATTTGTTCTTTGCTGTAGTTGGCTTCAAGTCGGATGGTATAGAGCGCCTCTTGAATTTTTCGCGACCATGTTTTCTCGTGCGTCAAAAATAAGTTGCGCGCATATTGCTGGGTGATCGTGCTTGCNCCTTCGACTTTGGCCATCGCCTGCACATTGGCGACGACGGCGCCGGCAATTCGTTTCAAATCAAATCCATGGTGTTCGTAAAACTTTCGGTCTTCGACGGCGATCGTCGCTTCAATGACGTGCGGGGAAATGTCATCAAGACGAACCCAGTAGCGCTTCTGTCCATAATTGCTTTCCCCGATTTTGCTGCCATCATCTGCATAAAAAACCGTCGTTTGCGGNACAGCGACCGGTGGGGCGCCTCCGATTTTCGCAAACAAAATAAAACTCCCGAGGGCAGCGAAAGCAAAGATTGTGAGAAAACAGCCAATAAAGACGGCGGCGCGCACATATTTCCACGTGCCGCGAAAACGACTGCCCGGGATCGGTTCCATTGCGCATCCCCCCAATGGTTTTAGCGGTAATTAGGACGGATGACTGCCCCAAAATCGCCTTATGTTGCCTCCGTCCCCATATCTCAGTNAGGCGNTTTCTGCTTTCTTACTAGTATGAAAAAAATTTTTTTATTTTAAACTTGTTCCCCTTGCATTTTTGCTAGATTGCTCTATACTTTTTCATGTTTAGTTTTTCGTTGGTGAGGGAAACTTTGATAGTAAGCAACGCTCGGAGAAAGGATGTTACCGACATGGAACTATGGTTTACTGAAAAGCAGACAGAACATTTTGGCATCACTGCACGNATTATCCGCACTTTACATACAGAACAAACGCCGTTTCAAAAACTTGATATGGTCGAAACGGCAGAGTTCGGTAATATGCTCATTTTAGACGGCATGGTGATGACGACGCAAAAAGATGAATTTGTCTACCATGAGATGGTTGCTCATGTGCCGTTGTTTACCCATCCAAATCCGGAAAACGTGCTTGTCGTTGGCGGTGGCGACGGCGGCGTAATCCGCGAAGTGTTGAAACACCCGAGCGTCAAAAAAGCGACGCTTGTCGAAATTGACGGCAAAGTGATCGAGTGCTCGAAAAAGTATTTGCCGGAAATCGCTGGCCAACTTGACGATCCGCGCGTCGAAGTGAAAGTCGATGACGGGTTTATGCATATCGCCCAAAGTGAAAACGAGTATGACGTCATTATGGTTGACTCGACCGAACCGGTCGGACCGGCGGTGAACTTGTTTACAAAAGGGTTTTACGCCGGCATTGCGAAAGCGTTGAAAGAAGACGGTATTTTCGTCGCCCAAACGGACAACCCTTGGTTTAAAGCGGATCTGATTCGCAATGTTTACCGCGATGTGAAGGAAATTTTCCCGGTCACGCGCCTATATATGGCGAACATTCCAACCTACCCAAGCGGGCTGTGGACGTTTACGCTCGGCTCGAAAAAATACGATCCGCTCGCGGTAAGCGATGACCGGTTCCACGACATCGATACAAAATATTACACAAAAGAACTGCATAAAGCATGCTTCGTATTACCGAAATTTGTCGCGGACTTGGTGAAATAAGGGGAGGGGCAAATTGATGCGGTTTGATGAGGCCTATTCTGGCAACGTGTTTATTGGTAGCCACCCGAACTTTGAAGAAAGCGAGGCAGTCATTTACGGGATGCCGATGGATTGGACGGTTAGCTACCGGCCCGGTTCGCGATTCGGCCCGGCCCGCATCCGTGAAGTGTCGATTGGGCTTGAAGAATATAGCCCGTATTTAGATCGGGAGCTCGGTGACATTCGTTATTTTGACGCCGGTGATATTCCGCTGCCGTTCGGCAACGCTGCTCGCAGCTTGGAGCTGATTGAACAGTTTGTGAAAAAAGTGCTGGACGCCGGTAAGTTTCCGCTAGGCCTTGGCGGCGAACATCTCGTCTCTTGGCCGGTCATTAAAGCGGTGCACGAATATTATCCGGACTTGGCCGTCATTCATATGGATGCCCATACCGACTTGCGCGAACATTATGAAGGTGAGCCGTTGTCGCATGCGACGCCGATTCGCAAAGTTGCCGATCTCATCGGCCCGACAAACGTCTTTTCATTCGGCATCCGTTCCGGCATGAAAGAAGAGTTCGAATGGGCGAAACAAAACGGCATGTACATCGCCAAGTTTGACGTACTTGAGCCGCTTCGCTCCGTGCTGCCGAAGCTCGCTGGTCGTCCAGTGTATGTGACGATTGACATCGATGTGCTTGACCCGGCTCATGCCCCTGGTACGGGGACGGTCGACGCCGGCGGCATTACGTCGAAAGAGTTGTTAGCGGCGATCCATGAAATCGCCCGTTCCGATGTCCGCGTCGTTGGTGCCGATCTGGTCGAAGTCGCGCCGGTTTACGACCATTCGGAACAGACCGCGAACACAGCGAGCAAGCTTGTTCGCGAAATGTTGCTTGGCTGGGTGGCAAAGTGAACATAGGGAAAAGCGCCTAAATCGCGAACGNGNGAGGGCGCTTTTTTTATGTAGTAGGAGAAAGGTTGCGGGAATATATACACACCTTATGGAATAATATGCAATGTATTTATCATTCAAAGGGGGAGGAGACAGAAGTGGGCGTCAAACTGATCAAAATTTCCGTTGTGTACTTCGTCATCGGCGTCTGTATTGGGCTTGGTATGTCGATGACCCATTCGTTTGTGCTCACACCGGTTCACGCCCATATTAACTTGCTAGGTTGGACAGCTTTGACGCTCGCGGGCATTATCTACCATTTATTCCCGCAGGCAGCAGCGACAAAATGGGCGAAACTCCATTTTTGGCTGCACAATATTGGCTTGCCGCTCATGATGGTCGGTGTGATTTTTGTCGTGTACGGCTATGAAGCGTTCGTGCTAGCAACAGCCATTGGCGGAGTACTTGTCACCCTTGGTGTCATTTCCTTCGCTATTGCTGTGCTGCAAAATGTTCGCGTCTCATCGTNAACCTNAGAGAACCAGGCTCAAAGCGTTTGCTTTGGGCCTTCTCTTTTTCTCGACCCCTTGAATCAGGCGGAACAGTTCTTTATACTTATTGTTATGACTGTGTTCGCAAAGGTGTGTTCGTAAAACATGAACGAAACAAACGGCATTCCGGTGCGGCTCCGTCAAGTGGCTGTTATCCGCGACGGTGCGCACGAAGAGACGATCGCGCTTGAATTGGACGGCATCTATTACATAAAAGGAGAAACGATGTATTTGCGGTTTGCCGAGGAAAACGAACTCGGGCGGGTGAACAACGTGGTGAAAATCGCACCTGATGAGGTGACCGTTCTTCGCTCCGGGGCGGTTGAGATGCGGCAAACGTTCCGATGTCAGCAAGAAATGCCGGGCCATTACAAAACGATGTTCGGGCGGTGGTCGCTAGCGACCAAAACGGATGTGATCGAGTTCCGGTATGACGAGAGACGGAAACAAGGACAGCTCTTTCTCTCGTATGAACTGATGCTAGAGCATGAGCGGAGCGGGCGCCGTACGTTGACGTTAACATTTAAGGGGGTATAAGCCGATGAACATTGTCGGACAAATGAAAGAACAGCTGAAAGAGGAAATTCGCCAGGCGGTGGGAAAAGCCGGNCTGGTGGCGGCTGAGGAGCTGCCAGAAGTATTGCTTGAGGTGCCGCGCGAAAAGGCTCATGGCGATTATTCGACGAATATCGCCATGCAGCTCGCCCGCATCGCGAAAAAGCCACCGCGGGCAATCGCCGAAGCCATCGTTGAAAAGTTTGACGCCGAGCGTGTTTCGGTGGCGCGCATCGAGGTAGCCGGCCCAGGGTTTATTAACTTTTACATGGACAATCGCTATTTGACAGCGGTTGTGCCGGCGATTTTGCAAGCGGGCCAAGCGTATGGCGAGTCGAATGTCGGCAAAGGGGAAAAAGTGCAAGTCGAGTTCGTCTCGGCTAACCCGACCGGCAACTTGCANTTAGGTCATGCTCGCGGTGCGGCGGTNGGCGATTCACTTAGCAATATTTTGGCGAAAGCCGGATTCGATGTGACGCGTGAATATTACATTAATGATGCCGGCAAACAAATTTATAACTTGGCGAAATCAGTCGAAGCCCGCTATTTCCAAGCGCTCGGTACCGATATGCCGCTGCCGGAGGACGGCTATTACGGTGACGACATCGTGGAAATCGGCAAAAAGCTCGCCGATGAATATGGCGATCGGTTCGTCCATGTGGACGAAGAAGAACGNCTCGCCTTTTTCCGCGAATACGGCCTCCGTTATGAGCTCGACAAAATTAAAAACGATTTGGCTGCCTTCCGCGTTCCNTTTGACGTTTGGTATTCGGAAACATCGCTTTATGAGAGCGGCAAAATCGATGAGGCGCTCTCAACGCTGCGTGAGCGCGGTTACATTTACGAACAGGACGGAGCCACATGGTTTCGTTCGACGGCGTTTGGCGATGACAAAGACCGTGTGTTAATCAAGCAAGACGGAACGTATACGTATTTGCTTCCGGACATCGCTTACCATCAAGATAAGCTGCGGCGCGGGTTCACGAAGCTAATCAACGTCTGGGGAGCGGATCATCATGGCTACATCCCGCGCATGAAAGCNGCGATCGCTGCGCTCGGCTACGATCCAGAAGCGCTCGAGGTCGAAATTATCCAAATGGTGAACTTATACCAAAACGGCGAGCGCGTCAAAATGAGCAAACGTACTGGNAAAGCGGTGACGATGCGCGAGCTGATGGAAGAAGTNGGCGTCGATGCTGTCCGCTACTTCTTCGCTATGCGTTCGGGCGATACGCATCTCGATTTTGATATGGACTTGGCTGTTGCCCAGTCGAATGAAAACCCGGTCTACTATGTCCAATATGCACATGCCCGCGTCTCAAGCATTCTCCGTCAAGCAAAAGAGCATCAACTGTCGTATGAAGGCGACGTCGATCTTCATCATCTCGTGGAAACAGAAAAAGAAATCGAGCTGCTCAAAGCGCTTGGNGACTTCCCGGACGTTGTCGCTGAGGCGGCCTTGAAACGGATGCCACATCGCGTCACCGCCTATGCGTTTGATTTGGCGTCGGCGCTCCACAGCTTTTACAATGCGGAAAAAGTGCTTGACCTAGACCAGATCGAAAAAACGAAAGCTCGTCTCGCGCTTGTCAAGGCGGTGCAAATCACGNTGCAAAANGCTCTAGCGTTAATCGGCGTCTCAGCGCCGGAACAAATGTAAACGAATGAGGGAGCGATTGCTCCCTCTTTTGTTTGGGCATGCTAAAGGAAAACAACGGTGGAGGATCAACAAGTGAAAGAAGTCGTACTCGCACTTATCACCGGTATGGTTGTCGGTTTTTTGTTTACGCTGTTTCGTTTGCCGATTCCCGCTCCCCCAGCGTTGGCCGGCGTTGCTGGCATCGTTGGCGTGTATCTCGGCATGCGGCTGTTTCAATGGCTGTCGTTGTTATGGAAGTGAACGANNGCTTAATGGCAAGCTGATCAAAATGGTTCAATCGTCCCCGGCTGGTGCAGTTTTGGCGATATGAGGTCGCCATGGGCGCCGGCCGATTTTTTGTTTCTTCCTTTGCTTTGGTGTTTCTTCCATCTGCTCCCTGCCGAAAACATACGTGCTATAGCCAAGCGGAAATGAGCTGGGAAATCGACTCTTTGCCGCGGTCAAGGAGCGAACGGTTCCGCCAAAAATCGAGCGTCAGCGGCTCCGAGCGCGTCAAATCGCGTTCGATCNCCTGTTTGACNAGCCGTGTAAATGCGCGATCAAACACGTAGCAGTTGATTTCACCATTTAANAACAAACTACGTCGGTCAAAATTCGCTGTGCCGACATCACACCATTCTTCGTCGATCACAATGGTTTTAGCATGGTAAAACCCTTGGTAAAAGCGGTAAACGCGCGCCCCGGCTTTCAGCATGCGATAAAAATACGGATAGGCGGCTTCTCTCACAAATAAATGATCCGCTTTCAGCGGCACAAGCACGGTGACGCGCACCCCGCGCTTGAGTGCACGCATCAGTTCGTTAAACAGCGGCCGNCTNGGGATAAAGTATGGGGTACCGATCATAATTTCTTTTTTGGCATGGCGGATGGCATGGATATATTGTTCCTCAAGGGCGGAGCCATCGGTAGCGACCAATTGATGGCGAATGGCGCCAGCGGGAAGCTCCGGGAAATACCGGTGTTTGTCCGCCACCGTCTTGCTTGTCGCTTCTTCCCAATCATGCAAAAACTGTTCTTGCAAGTCATATACTCCTTCGCCGCTGATTTTTAGGTGATAGTCCCGCCATTCCCCGAAATTGGCGTCTTTCCCATTATATTCGCGGCCGATGTTATAGCCGCCGATGTAGCCGATCCGCCCATCGATGACCGTAATTTTTCGATGATTGCGGCGATTGAGGCGGTAAATCAAAAACGGAAAGCACGGCGGGCGGGTATAGGCGAACTCCACCCCGCTTGCCCTTAGTGAACGAATGAGCGCTTTCGGCAACCCGAGGCTACCCACCCAGTCGACCAACACCCGTACTTTCACTCCTTCGGCTGCTTTTTCTTTTAAAATTTGGAAAAACGGCGTGGTCGTTTCGTCACTTTTGATAATGTAAAACAGAATGTGAATATGGTCGCGAGCACGGTGCAGCTCGGCAAAATAGTCGGCAAATAAATGCCTGCCATTGACATAGAGCGCTATATCGCTTCTCCGTTCTGGATAGACGACTTTTTTGCGTCCGTTCCGGAAGGAGAGCTGACCAAGCTTGTCATCGAGATAAATGAGTACGAATATAATGGCAATCACAGCAATAACGACCATGCCTTCCCCTCCTGTGCGTCGCTTCAGTACTTATTAATGTATCCTACAACGCACAAAAATAGCAGAGCTGAAGCCGCCGATTCTCTCCCACCTTGCCGAACAGGCGCCTAACCGATTCTTGTGAAGACCTAGTGTTTGATATCCTTTTGGCGGCTAAACGAAGCGCGAGCAGGAGCGGTCGTCTTGCCAACAAATATATGGACCTTCTTCTCCACTTTTGTGCGAAAGGAGAATCCTTCCTGACAGAAATGATAAAAAAGTTGTTGACTGAATGCTCATTCATTTGTAAAATAAACATAAATGGAAATTATGAAAATTTTCTTTGTTGCGGCAACAAATTCGCTGGAAAAGCGGGGGAAGGGGAGAGAAGATGAACGTTTTATTAACGGTGAATTTGCTCGCGTTTTTGTTTGTAACCGCTTACGCTATCTATTTGTTTGCGTATGTCGTAAAAACGCGGGCAATGTACATTAAACTCGGCAAAAAAGTCGAGTTTGACGAAAAAGTCAATGAGCGGCTGCGAAGCATTTGGGTCAACGTCTTCGGCCAGAAAAAGTTGCTCAAAGACAAAAAAAGCGGCTTGATCCATGTCATCTTTTTCTACGGCTTTATTCTCGTCCAATTTGGCGCGATCGATTTTATCATTAAAGGTCTTGTGCCAGGGGCGCACTTGCCGCTCGGGCCGNTGTATCCAGGGTTTACGTTTTTCCAAGAAATTGTCACCTTGCTCATTTTAATNGCGGTGCTTGCCGCCTTTTACCGTCGTTACATTGAAAAGCTCGTCCGCTTAAAGCGTGATTTCAAAGCCGGGCTTGTTCTCATTTTTATCGGTGGACTCATGTTGTCCGTTTTATTCGGCAACGGGATGAGCCGGATTTGGCACGGCGAAGAAGCTGCATGGAGCGAACCGGTTGCTTCGCTCATTGCCGGTGCGTTTTCGTGGATCGGGGAAACCGGGGCCGCGGTACTGTTTTTTGTCGCTTGGTGGGTGCATTTATTGATTTTGCTGACGTTCCTCGTGTACGTGCCGCAATCGAAGCACGCTCACTTGATCGCTGCACCAATCAACGTCTTTTTCAGCCGGCTGACGCGGCCGAAGCTTACGCCGATCAACTTTGAAGACGAAAGCCAAGAGTCATTTGGCGTTGGCAAAATTGAGGATTTTACGCAAAAGCAGTTGATTGACTTGTATGCTTGTGTCGAGTGTGGCCGCTGTACGAGCATGTGTCCAGCGACCGGCACAGGGAAAATGTTGTCGCCGATGGATTTGATTTTGAAGCTGCGCGACCACTTGACGGAAAAAGGAGCGGTCGTCACATCGCGTGCCCCGTGGGTGCCGACGTTCGCCTTCAAAAATACGAAAGGCAATCAGCTCGCATTCGCTGCGGCATCGGAGCAGGCAGCGACGATTGAAATGCCAAGCTTGATCGGTGACGTCATCACTGAAGAAGAAATTTGGGCTTGTACGACGTGTCGCAACTGTGAAGACCAATGCCCGGTCATGAACGAACACGTCGATAAAATTATTGACTTGCGCCGCTACCTCGTTTTGACTGAAGGGCGGATGAATCCAGACGCACAGCGGGCGATGACGAATATCGAGCGTCAAGGCAACCCGTGGGGGTTAAACCGGAAAGAGCGGGAAAACTGGCGCGAGTTGCGTGACGATGTCCACGTCCCAACGGTAAAAGAAGCGAAGAAGGCCGGGGAAGAGATCGAGTACTTGTTCTGGGTTGGTTCGATGGGTTCATACGACAGCCGCAGCCAAAAAATTGCCCTCGCCTTTGCTAAGCTGCTGAACGAAGCAGGTGTCAAGTTTGCGATTTTAGGTAACAAAGAGAAAAACTCGGGCGATACTCCGCGTCGGTTAGGAAACGAGTTTTTGTTCCAAGAATTAGCAAGTAACAACATCGCTGAGTTCGAAAAAGCGGGCGTCAACAAAATCGTCACGATCGACCCGCATGCTTACAATGCGTTTAAAAACGAATACCCGGACTTTGGACTCGAGGTCGAAGTGTACCACCATACCGAGCTGCTTGCCAAGCTCATCGAAGAAGGACGGCTTGTACCGAAATATCCGGTCCATGAACGCATTACGTTCCATGATTCGTGTTATTTAGGACGCTACAATGACGTCTATGACGCGCCACGGCAAATTTTGCGCGCCATCCCGGGTGTTGAACTCGTCGAAATGGAGCGCAACCGTGAACGCGGCATGTGCTGCGGCGCCGGCGGAGGTCTCATGTGGATGGAGGAGACAACCGGCAACCGGATCAACGTCGCTCGTACGGAACAGGCGCTTGCTGTCAATCCGACGGTCATCAGTTCCGGGTGTCCGTACTGCTTGACGATGTTGTCGGACGGTACGAAGGCGAAAGAGGTAGAAGACCGCGTCTCGACGTACGATGTCGCTGAACTATTGGCGAAATCAGTGTTTGGTGAGGAAAAAGAAGAAGCCGCATCATAAAATGGTTGCACAGACAATTTCTATTTTTTAAAATAGTAAGTACAATATTCTATTTGTGAAAGAGATGGTGTACGGTCGTACGCCTTCTCTTTCGCCTCGCCATCGAGCGAACGTTCAGTCTGTAATTTGTAATCGCTTTCTTATATGAAAAAGGGGGAGAGAAATGATGGGGAAAACGGTGATTGTTAACGGGGCGCGCACCCCGTTTGGAAAATTAGGCGGTGCTTTGCAAGCGTTATCAGCAGCTGAACTTGGTGGCATTGCTGTGAAAGAGGCGCTCGCCCGCGCCAACGTAAGCACAGAACAAGTTGATCATGTCATTTTGGGCACTGTTCTACAAGGTGGACAGGGGCAGCTTCCGTCGCGGCAGGCGATGCGCCATGCCGGTATTCCGTGGCACGTCCGCACTGAGACGGTGAATAAAGTGTGCGCATCCGGCATGCGTGCGGTAACACTCGCTGACCAGCTCATTCGTTTAGGTGACGCCGAGGTCGTCGTCGCCGGCGGGATGGAGTCGATGAGCAACGCACCGTACGTGTTGCCGAAAGCGCGCTGGGGGCTGCGGATGGGTGACAGCACGGTAAAAGATTTGATGGTATATGATGGCCTCACATGCAGCTTTACCGGCGTTCATATGGGCGTTTACGGCGGAAACTCGGCGCGTGAGCTTGGCATCACCCGAGAGGCGCAAGACGAGTGGGCATACCGCAGCCATATTCGCGCCATCGCCGCCATCGAAGCGGGCCGCCTCGCTGAAGAAATCGTTCCGGTGACAATCCCGCAACGTAAAGGCGCCCCTCTTGTCGTTGAACATGACGAGGCGCCGCGAAAAGACACATCGCTTGAAAAACTGGCGAAACTGCCGCCAGTGTTCGATCCGCAAGGCACGATCACAGCCGGCAATGCCCCGGGCGTCAACGACGGCGCTGCGGCACTCGTCTTAATGAGCGAAGAGCGCGCCGCCCGCGAAGGGCTCGAACCGCTTGCAACCGTTGTCGCTCACACGGCCATCGCTGTCGAGGCGAAAGACTTCCCGAAAACGCCGGGGCTTGTTATTAATGAGCTGCTCCGCAAAACGGGGAAAACGGTCGATGACATCGCCTTGTTCGAAGTGAATGAAGCGTTCGCCGCTGTCGCATTGGCGGCCATTCAAATCGCCGGTCTTGACCCGGAAAAAGTGAATGTCAACGGAGGCGCCGTTGCCCTTGGTCATCCGATCGGCGCCAGCGGCGCGCGCATCATCTTAACACTCATTCATGAGCTGAAACGTCGTGGCGGCGGCCTCGGCATCGCCGCGATTTGCAGTGGCGGCGGCCAAGGTGACGCCATCTTAGTCGAAGTATAAGGGGTGTTGGGAGCGCGACAAGCTCGCGTCTCGTATGGCGGCACGGGGACGGCGGTGTCGCCGTCTGTCCCTGCGTGACATCATGCTGTCGCTAAGGAACGGGTACGACTTGTCGCCGGATGTCGTCAAGACACAGGAAGCGGCCTGTTGCGATCTCGTCCCTTCGTGATGCGGCCGCGACGCGGGGTACAACCTGTCGCCCCTCTGTCCTTTGGTGAGGAGACCGAGACGGTAGGTGAGGCCGCCTGCCGCTGCCTTGTCGTTCAGTGACGAAGTCATGAAACGGAGTCATATTTTCGGAGCAATGCTAAGAGCGCACGGTGCGGCAGTGTACCTCATGTTGCGGCTATAGGGCGGGATGCAGCGTGTCGCTGCTATACCTATCGAGGTTGAAACGGCGGCATCGGCCGCCGGAAAACTAACGGATATCCTGCACGTTCATTTTTCAGAAATACACATAGATGGGGGATAAGAACATGGACGTAAAAACAATCATGGTCGTCGGTGCCGGTCAAATGGGATCAGGTATCGCTCAAGTATGTGCTGTCGCCGGCTATGACGTGCTTTTATATGACATTAGCGAAGCGCAATTGGATAAAGGAATCGCGAACATTGAAAAACTGCTCGCTCGCCAAGTGGAAAAAGGGAAAATGGCGGCGCGGACAAGGACGCGGCGCTGTCGCGGCTTTCCCGTTCCACCGACTTGCATGATGCCACCGACGCTGACCTTGTCATCGAAGCCGTTGTCGAAAACATGGATGTGAAAACGAAGCTGTTTGCCGAGTTGGACAAAATCGCCCGCCCGGAGACGATCTTAGCTTCCAATACGTCGTCACTTCCGATTACGGAAATCGCAGCGGCGACAAAGCGGCCAGACAAAGTAATCGGCATGCACTTTATGAACCCGGTGCCGGTCATGAAGCTAGTGGAAATTATCCGCGGGTTGGCGACGGCTGATGAGGTATACGAGACGATCGAAGCGGTCACCCGGACGCTTGGCAAAGTACCGGTTGAAGTAAACGACTTTCCAGGCTTTATTTCCAATCGTGTACTCATGCCGATGATTAACGAAGCGATTTACGCTTTGTACGAAGGAGTAGCAACAAAAGAGGCGATCGATGAAGTGATGAAACTTGGCATGAACCATCCGATGGGGCCGCTCACGCTCGCTGACTTTATCGGATTGGACACGTGCTTATACATTATGGAAACGCTTCATGAAGGGTTCGGCGACGACAAGTACCGCCCGTGCCCGCTGTTGCGCAAATACGTCAAGGCTGGTTGGCTTGGTCGCAAGACGGGGCGCGGATTTTACACGTACGAGTAAGTAGATAGAGGCAACATTGACAAACAACATGAAAAAGGGGGATGTCCCGTGCAATTTCGGTTTACGGAAGAACAAGAAATGATGCGGCAAATGGTGCGCGAATTTGCAGCAGCGGAAATCGCTCCGTTTGTTGAGCGCATGGAGCAAGGAGAATTTCCGCGCCCGATTTTAGCTAAAATGGCCGAGCTCGGCTTAATGGGGATCACTGTTCCAGAACAGTACGGCGGCGCAGGCATGGACTTTCTTTCGTACATTATCGCTATCCATGAAATTTCGAAAGTGAGCCCGACGGTCGGTGTCATTTTATCGGTGCACACGTCCGTCGGCACGAACCCGATTTTGTATTTCGGCACGGAAGAACAGAAACAAAAATATGTGACGAAACTCGCTCGCGGTGAGTATTTAGGGGCGTTTTGCCTCACCGAACCGAGTGCTGGCTCGGATGCGAAAAGTTTGAAGACAAAAGCGGTGCGTCGCGGCGATACGTATGTGTTGAACGGCTCAAAATTTTCATCACCAACGGTGGAGAAGCGGACACGTACATCGTGTTTGCCCGCACGAATCCGGAGGAAACCGGCAGCCGCGGCATTTCCGCGTTTATCGTTGAAAAAGGGACGCCGGGTATGGAGATCGGCAAAGATGAAAAGAAAATGGGGTTGCACGGATCGCGGACGGTGACAATCACGTTTGACGACGCTGAGGTGCCAGCGGAAAACTTGCTCGGCCAAGAAGGGGAAGGATTTAAAATTGCTATGGCCAACCTTGATGTCGGCCGGATCGGCATCGCTGCCCAAGCGCTTGGCATTGCGGAAGCAGCGGTCGAACATGCTGTGGCCTATGCCAAAGAACGGGTGCAGTTTGGCAAACCAATTGCCGAGCAGCAAGGCGTGGCCTTTAAGCTTGCTGATATGGCAACGGCGGCGGAAGCGGCGAAATGGCTCGTCTACCGCGCCGCTTGGTTGCGCGCTCAAGGCTTGCCGTGCGGCAAAGAAGCGTCGATGGCCAAACTGTTTGCCTCGCAAACGGCGATGGATAATGCCATCGAAGCCGTGCAAATTTTTGGCGGCAACGGTTATACGAAAGATTATCCGGTCGAGCGGCTGTTCCGCGATGCGAAAATTACGCAAATTTACGAAGGGACGAGCGAAATCCAGCGGATTGTCATTAGCAAGCANCTGACCAAACAGTAATCAAAACAAGGGGAAGAGGATTTTTTATAGAAANCGGGGGAATGAAGCGATGAATTTTCAATTGAGCGAAGAACATGAAATGTTGCGGAAAATGGTGCGTGAATTTGCCGAAAACGAAGTGGCGCCTACGGCCGCTGAGCGTGATGAGGAAGAGCGGTTTGACCGCAGCATTTTCAACAAAATGGCCGAACTTGGCTTAACGGGCATCCCGTGGCCGGAAGAGTATGGCGGCATCGGCAGCGACTATTTGGCGTATGTCATTGCGGTCGAAGAGTTGTCGCGTGTCTGTGCATCGACCGGGGTGACGCTCTCCGCCCATATTTCGCTTGCAAGCTGGCCGATTTATAAGTTCGGCACGGAAGAGCAAAAGCAGAAGTATTTGCGCGCTTTGGCAACCGGGGAAAAGCTCGGAGCATACGGGCTGTCCGAGCCGGGAGCAGGGTCTGATGTCGCCTCGATGAAAACGCGTGCCATCAAAGACGGCGACCATTACGTGTTAAACGGTTCGAAAGTATGGATCACGAACGGCGGCGAGGCAGAGATTTACGTCGTCTTTGCCGTCACTGATCCGGAAAAGCGGCATAAAGGGATCAGCGCCTTTATCGTCGAAAAAGGGACGCCGGGCTTTTCAATCGGCAAAAAAGAAAAGAAACTTGGCATCCGTTCGTCGCCGACGACTGAGCTCATTTTTGAAGATTGCCGCATCCCGAAAGAAAACTTGCTCGGTCAAGAAGGGGAAGGGTTTAAGATCGCGATGATGACGTTAGACGGCGGCCGCAACGGCATCGCCGCCCAAGCGGTCGGCATCGCTCAAGGAGCGCTGGATGCCGCTGTGGACTACGCGAAACAGCGCGTCCAATTCGGTAAACCGATCGCTGAACAGCAAGGGGTTTCCTTTAAGCTCGCCGACATGGCGACAGCCATTGAAGCGGCTCGGCTGTTGACATACCAAGCGGCATGGCTCGAGTCAAACGGCTTGCCATACGGCAAGGCATCGGCGATGGCAAAACTGTTTGCCGGCGACACGGCGATGAAAGTGACTGTCGATGCGGTGCAAATCTTTGGCGGCAACGGTTATACGAAAGACTATCCAGTTGAACGGTTTATGCGCGATGCGAAAATTACGCAAATTTACGAAGGGACACAAGAAATTCAGCGCCTCGTTATTTCGCGGATGTTGACGCGCGATTAATGATAGCAGCGCTTGAACGTTTGAATCGCAGCAGCCGTTTCAAGGAGCGCGCTCTATGTGCTGCTGCGAGGGGGATCTTCGTGATTTCGGGGACGTGCCGTGCGGGTCATGGCAATGAGTTCGGGGGTGTACCGCACGACATGTCTCGTTCTGCCGCAACGGGCAGTCGGGNNGTGCGCCGCCTAGCTGCTAAACGGGAATGGGGGAGAGGAACGTAAATGAAAAAACGGGAAGTGATCGCATCGGTCAAAGATGAAAAGCTCGTGAAAAAACGCCGCAACGAAATGATTAAAGGGGCGATTTCCCTTTTTAAACAAAAAGGTTTCTACCAAACGACAACGAGGGAAATCGCCAAAGCGTCCGGATTTAGCATTGGCACACTATATGAGTATATCCGCAAAAAAGAAGATGTCTTGTATTTAGTGTGTGACCGCATTTACGACGAGGTGCGGGAGCGGACCGAACAAGACCTTGGCGATCATCATGGCACGATTGAAGGATTGCGGCGTGCGATCGCTCACTATTTTCGTGTCGTTGATGAACTCGACGACGAAGTGCTCGTCATGTACCAAGAGTTGAAGGCGTTAAGCAAAGAATCGCTCCCATACGTTCTCAATAAAGAGCTTGATATGACGGCTATTTTCGAGCATATTTTGCGCACATGCGTCGAAAGCGGTGCGCTGCAGCTTTCTGAAAGTGAGATTCGCCTCTTTGCCCACAACATTATCGTGCTTGGGCAAATGTGGGCGTTCCGTCGTTGGGCGCTGCGGAAAATGTATACGCTCGAAGAATATATTGAATGTCAGACGGAGTTTTTATTAAAGGGGATTATGGAGAAACAGAAAGCTTGAACAAAGGGGGAGAGATGATGGCGCATATTTATCGTCCGAAGCATCATGTTCGCTTTGTGACAGCGTCCAGCTTGTTTGACGGCCATGACGCGTCCATCAACATTATGCGCCGCATTTTGCAAGCGAGCGGCGCCGAAGTCATCCATTTAGGCCATAACCGCTCCGTTGAAGAAATCGTCAATGCGGCCATCCAAGAGGATGTGCAAGGCATTGCCGTTTCCTCCTATCAAGGCGGCCACATGGAATTTTTTAAATATATGTATGATTTGCTGCAAGAGCGGGGGGCGCCTCATATCCGCATTTACGGCGGCGGGGGCGGCGTGATCATCCCGCGCGAAATCAAGGAATTGCATGAGTACGGAATTGCCCGCATTTTCTCGCCGGAAGACGGCCGTCGCCTTGGTTTGCAAGGGATGATTAATGTGATGCTTGAAGAATGTGATTTTCCAACCGTGACGGCCGTGACGGATGAAATCGAACGGCTCCAAACCGGCGATGTGCAAGCCATCGCCCGGCTCATTACGCTGTGCGAATATCGCACTGAGGCAGGCCAAGAGGCAGCTGCTGCGGCTGAAGCTGCTATCGAGCAAGTGAAGACGATGGAAAAACGCGTACCGGTGCTCGGGATCACCGGCACGGGCGGTGCGGGGAAAAGCTCGCTCACTGATGAGCTCGTCCGTCGCTTTTTAAATGAAATCCCAGAGATCAAGATCGCTATTTTATCCGTCGACCCGACGAAGCAAAAAACAGGCGGCGCGCTGTTAGGGGACCGAATTCGGATGAACGCCATTCATTCGCCGCGTGTCTATATGCGGAGCCTGGCGACGCGCCATTCCCGTTCCGAGCTGTCGCCGGCGATTCGCGATGCCATTTCGGTNGTCAAGGCGGCCGGGTTTGATCTCNTCATTGTCGAAACGAGCGGGATCGGCCAAGGCGATGCCGCCATTACTGAAGTGTGCGATGTCTCGATGTATGTGATGACGAGCGAGTTCGGAGCGCCGACGCAGCTCGAGAAAATCGATATGATCGACTACGCCGATTTGATCGCGATTAACAAATTTGAGCGCAAAGGGTCAGAAGATGCGAAACGGCAAGTGCAAAAACAATATCAGCGCAGCCGCCAGCTGTTTGATCGCGACGTATCGGAAATGCCGGTATACGGCACGATCGCCAGCCAGTTTAACGATCCGGGCACGAATACGCTCTTTGTCGCACTCGTCGATACGATCAACCGGAAAACAGGGACGAACTGGAAGACAAGTTTAAATACGGTTGCCAACGTTGAAAAGCATAACGTCATCATTCCAAATGAGCGCCGCTATTATTTGCGTGAAATCGCTGAGACGGTGCGTTCGTATCATCGCCGCGCCGAACAGCAGGTGGAGATTGCGCGCCGCTTGTTCCAAATTGAAGGGGCGATTGAAGCGGCCAATGAGCGCGGCGAGTCTGACGATGTCATCCGCGCGCTCGAGACGCTCAAAGCCGATTATGAAGCGAAGCTGACGCCGGAATCGAAACGTATTTTAGCGACGTGGGAAGAGACGAAGGCGAAATATGCCGCCAAGCAACTTGTGACAAAAGTGCGTGATAAAGAAATCGTCACTGAGCTGACGACAAAAACGTTGTCCGGCTTGGACATTCCGAAAGTCATCTTGCCAAAATTTAAAGACTACGGAGAAATTTTGCGCTGGGTGTATAAAGAAAACGTCCCTGGCTCATTCCCGTATACGGCTGGCGTCTTCCCGTTCAAGCGTCAAGGGGAAGACCCGAAGCGTCAGTTTGCCGGCGAAGGGACGCCGGAGCGCACCAACCGTCGCTTCCACTACTTATGCAAAGAAGACAAAGCGAAACGGCTTAGCACGGCATTTGACTCGGTCACGCTCTACGGCGAAGATCCGGACTATCGACCGGATATTTTCGGCAAAGTTGGGGAAAGCGGCGTCAGCATTTGTACGCTGGATGACATGAAGAAACTGTACAAAGGGTTTGATTTGTGCGACCCGCTTACATCGGTGTCGATGACGATCAACGGTCCGGCTCCGATTTTGCTGGCAATGTTTATGAATACGGCCATCGACCAACAAGTCGAAAAGCGGGAACAAGAGCTTGGTCGTCCGCTTACGNCGGAAGAGTACGAACAAGTGAAAGCCGCGACGCTGCAAACGGTGCGNGGCACGGTGCAAGCCGACATTTTAAAAGAAGACCAAGGACAAAATACGTGCATTTTCTCGACCGATTTTGCCTTAAAAATGATGGGCGACATTCAAGAATATTTCATTAAGCATCGTGTCCGGAACTATTATTCAGTGTCGATTTCCGGCTACCATATCGCTGAGGCTGGGGCGAATCCGATTACCCAGCTGGCGTTTACGCTCGCCAATGGCTTTACGTACGTCGAATATTATTTAAGCCGCGGCATGCATATCGATGATTTCGCGCCGAACTTGTCGTTTTTCTTCAGCAACGGCCTCGATCCGGAATATTCGGTGATCGGCCGTGTCGCCCGCCGCATTTGGGCGGTCGTCATGCGCGAAAAATACGGCGCCAANGAACGAAGCCAAAAGNTGAAATACCATATTCAAACGTCTGGCCGTTCGCTTCACGCCCAAGAAATCGATTTTAACGACATTCGTACGACCTTGCAGGCGCTTCTGGCGATTTATGATAACTGCAATTCGCTCCATACGAACGCTTATGACGAAGCGATTACGACGCCGACCGAGGAGTCGGTCCGCCGGGCGATGGCCATCCAGCTCATTATTACAAAAGAGTTTGGCCTAGCGAAAAACGAAAATCCGCTCCAAGGCTCGTTCATTATTGAGGAGCTCACCGACCTCGTCGAAGAAGCGGTCTTGCAAGAGTTCGAGCGGTTAAACGACCGCGGCGGCGTGCTCGGAGCGATGGAAATGCAGTATCAGCGCGGTAAAATTCAAGACGAATCNCTCTATTACGAGACGAAAAAACATAGCGGGGAACTGCCGATTATCGGCGTGAATACGTTCCTCAATCCGAACCCGCCGTCGGAAGATGAACTGAACAACCTTGAGCTCGCTCGGGCGACGTATGAAGAAAAAGAGCTGCAAATCCGCAATTTGCGTGAATTCCAAGAGCGGAACAAAGACAAAGTCGGCCCGGCGCTCGAGCGCTTAAAACAAGTGGCAATTAGTGGCGGCAACATTTTCGAAGAATTGATGGAAACCGTCAAAGTGGCCAGCCTCGGGCAAATTACCCGCGCGTTGTACGAAGTCGGCGGGCAATACCGACGGAATATGTAGGAAAGCGTGTTCGTCGGCCTCCGTCAGCGGCGGCGATCCGCCCTTTGACCGGCACTATACAACCGCTTATGATTCTTCGCTCTCCTAGAGTCAAAACGGGAAATGTTATTGGAANAAAATGTATCTCATTGGACGGATAGGTCGGAAAGAGGGCTGCCTTTGCTGCGAGGCGGTCCTCTTTTTGCTTTTTTCGCTAAATAGCTAGCATAAACGCCANCAATTTGTTTATAATGAATGGTATGTATTCCACTTGCATTCATTTGTTTCATTATATAGAAGGGGAGTGCTGAATTTGAGCCTGCAGCAGCAATACTCGCCAGAGGAATTGCAGGAGATGTCGTTCGTCGAGTTGGCGAACCTCATTTTGCTTAATAAGCGGGAGGCGCTGCCGTTTGACCAAATCGTCCGTGAAGCAGCGGCATTGACCGGCGCAACGGAGGACGACATCGCCGCGCGGCTTGCCCAGTATTACACTGATTTAAACATCGACGGACGGTTTATTTGCGTCGGGGAAAACGTCTGGGGGCTGCGCGCATGGTATCCGTTTGACCAGACCGAAGACGAAACGGTGACGATTGTCAAGCCGAAGAAGAAGAAAAAAGTGCTTGATGACGAATACGACGATTACGAAGAGTTGCTTGACGAAGAAGATCTTGATTATGACGATCTCGATGAATACGATGACGAAGAGCTTGAGGTCGACGACGAAGAGCTGCTTGAAGATGAGGAGTTCGACCTTGACGAAGATGTCGATTTTGAAGACGACGTGCTCGATGANGAAGAGTTTGAACTGGACGAAGAGCCGCTTGACGAAGATCTNGATCTCGAGGAGACAGAGGAAGACGAATAACCGCTTGACTTTGCCGAGGGAACTCGGTACAATGTGTGTTGGGCTCTTAAAAAACGGACGAATGGAATAATCGCTCCCTTACATATCGTAAGTGGAGCGTTTTTTATTTGCGCCTTTCGCAAACACTGAAACTGTTACTGTAATTTCGGCAAGGGGGAAGACAAGATGACAAAGTACATTTTTGTGACGGGCGGTGTCGTTTCTTCGCTAGGAAAAGGAATTACGGCTGCGTCGCTCGGNCGNCTATTGAAAAACCGTGGATTGAACGTGACGATCCAAAAGTTTGACCCGTACATTAACGTTGACCCAGGAACCATGAGCCCGTACCAGCACGGTGAAGTGTTTGTCACCGATGACGGCGCGGAAACGGATTTAGACTTAGGGCATTATGAGCGGTTTATCGATATTAATTTGAACAAATACAGCAACGTCACCACCGGAAAAATTTATTCCGCCGTTATCCGTAAAGAGCGGCGCGGCGACTACTTAGGTGGTACGGTGCAAGTCATCCCGCACATTACGAATGAAATCAAAGAGCGCGTCTTCCGCGCCGGGAAGGAAACGAACGCCGATGTCGTGATTACGGAGATTGGCGGTACAGTCGGTGACATCGAGTCGCTTCCGTTTTTGGAGGCCATTCGTCAAATCAAGAGCGATGTTGGCCGCGAAAATGTCATGTACATTCATTGTACGCTCGTGCCGTACATTAAAGCGGCTGGAGAAATGAAAACGAAGCCGACGCAGCATAGCGTGAAAGAACTGCGCAGCCTCGGCATTCAACCGAACATCATTGTCGTGCGCACGGAAATGCCGATGCCACAAGAAATGAAAGACAAAATTGCACTATTTTGCGATATCGACCCGAAAGCGGTCATTGAATCGTACGACGCGGATACGCTATATGCTGTTCCGCTCATGCTGCAAGAACAAAAGCTTGACCAAATCGTCTGCGAACATTTGCGCCTCAACTGCCGCGAAGCGGATATGACGGAATGGAAAGCGCTCGTGGAGAAAGTGCGCAACTTATCGAAAACGACGAAAATCGCCCTCGTCGGCAAATACGTCGAACTGCCGGACGCTTACATCTCGGTCGTTGAAGCGCTCCGTCATGCCGGCTATGCGTTTGATACGGACATTGACATCCAATGGGTCAATGCGGAACATGTGACGCGCGACAATGTGGCCGAGCTGTTAAAAGATGCTGATGGCATTCTCGTTCCGGGCGGGTTCGGCGACCGCGGTGTTGAAGGGAAAATTGAAGCGATTCGCTATGCCCGTGAACAGCGTGTGCCGTTCTTAGGCATTTGCTTAGGGATGCAGCTCGCTTCGATCGAATTTGCTCGTCATGTCGTCGGCCTCACCGGCGCCCATTCGGCTGAATTTGACCCGAATACGCCGCATCCAATCATCGACTTGCTTCCGGAACAAAAAGATGTCGAAGATTTAGGCGGTACGCTCCGTCTCGGCTTGTACCCGTGCAAGCTGCAAGAAGGGACGCTTGCCCATGCTGCGTACGGCGATGAAGTCATTTATGAACGCCATCGTCATCGGTACGAATTTAACAACCAATACAGAAACTTAATGGAAGAGCATGGCTTCGTCTTCTCTGGCACAAGCCCGGACGGACGGCTTGTTGAAGTCATTGAGCTGAAAGACCATCCATGGTTTGTCGCTGCTCAGTTCCATCCGGAGTTCACTTCGCGTCCGACGCGGCCGCAGCCGCTGTTCCGCGAGTTTGTCAAAGCGTCGCTAAAACAGTGACGAAAAAACGGTGTCCGTTTGTCGGACACCGTTTTTTGATGGTTTCATTCGATGGACGCACCTGTTTTCATAGCGGTGGTTACTTATACTCCTCCAAAATTTCATCAAGTAGCACAAGCAGTCCGTAGTAGATGAACGAAGCGGTAACCACCGTTGGCATGGCGATGCGGCGGCCATCTTCTGTCGGTACGAGCGGACGCGAGAGTTTGCTGTCAATATGGATAGCNGCGATATCCGCTAATCCAGGTTCGTCTTTGACAAGCGNTGCGACAGCGACCGTATCAACNCCGCGTGCTTGCAGCTGTTCAACGAGNCGGATCGCCTCTTCATCGTTGGAAAAACGGGCGAACACAAGCGCCCGGTCTGTTTCGTTCCAATCATCTGCCGCCTCCGGTTCGAGGCGCGCTGCTTTTGGCAGTGAATCCGGGCCGAGAAGGGCAGCAGTGACGACCGCATCCAGCTCGCCTGTCCCATATAGCCAAATGCGCCCGTCGCCAATGGCTGCTTGGGCGAGCAAGCGCGCTCCGTCCTCCAGCGCCAGTTCTTCATCGGCGGTGATTTTTTGCAACAGTCCGATCGTTTGTGTCGTCAAAATTTTCATCGTTCGGCCTCCTTTCGACGTTATTATACAAAACGCACAAATGGCAAGAAAAGCAAGCAGGAAATACGTTCGGAAAATGCGAAACATTAATAGGGAGAAAAAAGGAATAGAGGTGCATAACCGTGGGGAACAAAATTTTGATAGTCGACGACCAATATGGCATCCGCATTTTGTTAAACGAAGTGTTTCAACGCGAAGGATATGTGACATACCAGGCGGCCAACGGTATGCAGGCGCTTGAAATTGTTCGCAAACACCATCCCGATCTTGTGCTTCTCGATATGAAAATTCCCGGCATGGACGGTATTGAAATTTTAAAGCGGCTGAAAGACATTGACCCAGATATTAAAGTGATCATCATGACGGCGTATGGAGAGCTTGATATGATTCAGGAAACAAAAGAGCTCGGCGCGCTGATGCATTTTGCCAAGCCGTTTGATATCGATGATTTGCGCGCTGCCGTTAAAAAACATATTTCTGTGTAGAAGTGCGTTTTTAGCTGCTGGTACAACTTTAGCAGAATAAAGACTGGAAATGTTGCTGTTTTGCTGACAAGTTGGTATGCTTATAACGTAGATGTATTTTGCGCCTGTGGGCCTACGTTCCGCCATGGCGACAAAGACGACGATCAGCTAAGGAGGATGTAACCATGCCGTTAGTATCGATGAAAGAGATGCTCAACGAGGCGCTGCGCGGCAAATACGCGGTCGGCCAATTTAACATTAACAACTTAGAGTGGACGCAAGCCATTTTAGCGGCGGCTGAAGAGGAAAAATCGCCGGTTATTCTCGGCGTTTCCGAAGGGGC
>JGI1652J44930_10000112_pt1 | contig 30633 bp, 35 predicted proteins | sample NewIslsDNAsample_FD_44930 | JGI IMG/M metagenome (IMG submission 44930)
ATTTATCATATAATAATAGAGCTCTTTCACTTTATGATAACTCTCATCAGGTAAATATTTTTTTATACCCGCAGAAAATATTGCTTCCTCCACTAACTTTGTACAGTTCCCATGATCTGGATGACGGTCAACTGCAAATGGAGCAAATACAACTTTCGGTTGTAGTTTTCTAATCACTTTTACTATTTTTTGAATATTTTCTTCCGATATATATAATCCTCGATCTGGTATGTTTAATGTGATTCGCTCGTGAACTCCTAATACCTCTGCCGCCTTAGTGGCTTCTTTCTTCCTTAATGGAACATTCCCATTTGATGAAAGTTCTGCTTCGGTTAAGTCACAAATCGCTATCGACTTTCCAAGGGTTGATAGTTTAACAATCGTTCCTCCCATACCAATTTCTACATCGTCTGCGTGAGCACCAAAAATGAGGATATCAACAGGGGCTTTCATGAAAACTTCACCCTTTTCCCACGTATAATTTCTCGCCAATCAATGTCCCCTCGTTGTAATCCTAAAATAATAATTTCTGCTGTTCCCATATTCGTAGCGAGTGGAACATTATAGACGTCGCACAAGCGAATAAGGGCGGATACGTCAGGTTCATGTGGTTGTGGTGTTAATGGATCTCGGAAAAAAATTACGATATCCATTTCATTTTTTGCAATAAGAGCACCGATTTCTTGGTCTCCACCAAGAGGGCCAGATTGAAAACGATGAACCGGTAATCCAACTTCTGTTTGAATGCGTAAACCTGTTGTTCCTGTAGCAAACAATTGATGTTGTCCGAATACATGTTTATAGGCGGTAACGAAACGAACAAGATCATCTTTCTTTTTGTCATGAGCGATTAAAGCTATATTCATAGGGAACTCTCCTAATCTAAAATGTTTTCTAATCCATAAACGAGTTCGTTTAGTTGAAATACTGTTTCGACAGAAAGTTTAACTCCAGACATAAAAGAAGCTCGATCATATGAATCATGACGAATCGTTAATGTTTGTCCTTCTGTCCCAAAAATGACTTGTTGATGGGCAATTAATCCTGGAAGACGAATGCTATGAATTTTCATTCCTGAAAAATCACCACCACGAGCTCCAGGAATCGTTTCTTTTTCATTTGGATGTCCTTGTTGTTTTTCTTTTCTAACCATATTCATTAATTCTGCTGTTTTAAGCGCTGTACCACTTGGCGCATCCAGCTTTTGATCATGATGAAGTTCAATGATTTCTACATCTGAAAAATATTTTGCAGCCATTTGAGCAAATTTCATCATTAAAACGGCTCCTAACGCAAAATTTGGAGCAATAATGCATCCAACTTGCTTCTCTTTACAAATTTCTGATAATTCATTTAATTGTTCCTTCGTAAAACCTGTTGTTCCTACGACGGCACGAATATTGTTCAATAGAGCTGTTTTCGTATGTAAATAACCTGCTTCCGGTGTCGTTAAATCAATGAAGCAATCGGGTTTCACTTTTTGAAAACATTCCTCAGCATTTGTAAAAACTGGTACATCTAAACCAGCAAATGGGCCATCTAAATCATATAACCGTTTTCCATCATTTTTTCGATCGATTACTCCTACTAACTCAAATGTATCCTCTTTTGATGCTAATAATACGGCTTCTTTACCCATTTTACCTCTTGGACCGGCAACAACAATTTTTATTCGAGTCATGATTGATCTCCACCTTTATCAATTCTCGTCCATCTATCTTTATCTCTTGTCGAAAATTTTTCCATTACCCGATTGTGTGCTTCTGTTAAGTCAATGTTCAAAGAATTTGCAAAGCAAATTAGAACAAATAACATATCACCTAATTCTTCTTCCACCGTTTTCTCTTTTTCGGTCTTCTTTTTCGGCTTTTCACCATAATAATGATTGACTTCCCTTGCTAATTCACCTAATTCTTCTGTCATTCTAGCAAGAAGAGCTAATGGACTAAAATAACCTTCTTTAAATTGACTAATATATTTATCAACTTCCATTTGCAGATCTTTCATTGTTTTTTGCTGCATGCAGATCACCCTTTAATCTCTATTTCTCTTTCTTCATGTTAGCGAATTCAACAAAAGTTTACAATATTTTCGTTTCGTCTAATAGGATGTTGATTCACTTAAAATACATTTTGTATAATGATATCACTGCTATTATTTTCCTAAGAAAGGATTTTTCATCATATGAAAATTTTCGGATTAAAGCTAAAAAATATATTTTTTATTATTTTAGGATCTGCCATTTTTTCATTCGGTATTGTTCATTTTAATATGCAAAATAACTTGGCTGAAGGCGGATTTACCGGTATCACATTGCTATTATTTTTCGTATTTGATTTAAACCCGTCATATACCAATCTATTATTAAATATTCCAATCTTTTTAATCGGTTGGAAAGTGCTTGGAAGGAATGTGTTTTTATATACCATTATTGGTACTGTTGGTGTTTCTCTATTTTTAGAGATTTTCCAACGATTCCAAATCACCATTCCATTAAAAAATGATCTTTTTTTAGCGGCTCTATTTGCAGGAGTTTTCATTGGAATTGGACTAGGGATTATTTTCCGTTATGGAGGTACGACCGGTGGCGTTGACATTATTGCAAGAATTGTCTTTAAATGGATTGGTTGGAGCATGGGGAAAACAATGTTCCTATTTGATGCAATTGTCATAACTCTTTCCCTTTTAACGTATCTAGATTATCGTCAAGCGATGTATACTTTAGTAGCTGTTTTTGTCGGAGCAAGAGTGATCGATTTTATTCAAGAAGGTGCATATACTGCAAGAGGTGCATTAATTATTTCTAATCAGCACGAAAAAATTGCCAATAAAATTATTCAAGAATTAGAACGTGGAGTTACAGTGTTAAAAGGGCACGGATTTTTTACGAAGGAAGAAAAAGAAGTTCTATATTGTGTTGTTGGTAAAAATGAAATTGTTCGATTAAAAAATTTAGTAAATACAGTAGATCCTCATGCATTTGTATCCGTTATGTTTGTCCATGATGTCATGGGAGAAGGGTTTACATTAGATGAAAATAAACGACCGATTGAAAACTAGAGCTTACGTGAACTTAGAATAAACATCGGTTAATTAAAAATCGTCACTCTCAATATGAGTGACGATTTTTTTTCAAGATTAAAATTTTATATTATTAATCTTCGTTATTCATACCTGTATAAATTAAAATTAATCGAAGTAGTTCAAGGACGGCTACTGCAGCTGCAGCAACATACGTTAAAGCGGCTGCGCTTAAAACTTTTCTTGTATGACGTTCTTCTTCATTTCGAATAATTCCTAATGAAACAATTTCGTTCATTGCTCGACTAGAGGCATTAAATTCTACAGGAAGAGTCACGACTTGGAATAAAACGGCTGCAGCCATAAAAATTATTCCTAATAATACAGCACCAGAAATATTAGCAAGAATTCCAACCAAAATTAAAATCCAAGAAAAGTTTGATCCAATATTTGCTACTGGTACTAAAGAGTGACGTAAACGTAAAAATGCATAATTTTCTTGATCTTGAATCGCATGTCCAACTTCATGTGCAGCAACCGCAGCAGCTGCTAACGAATGACCATGAAAGTTAGCCGGAGAAAGACGGACAGTTTTTGTGCGAGGATCATAATGGTCACTTAAAAATCCGTGTCCCTCTTCCACATCAACATCATATAAACCGTGGGAATCTAATATTCTTCTCGCTACTTCATATCCAGTCATTTGAGATGAAGATGGTACTTGAGAATATTTGTTGTAAGTGGTTTTTACTTTCATACTTGCCCATATNGGAACAAGAATGATAATGGCAAAATAAATTAAAAAACCCATCGAGATATTGACCCTCCTATATATTTATATTCTTGTACTTATATGATACCGATATATTATTTTTTTTTCAATTATAAAACCCTTTTTTCGTTTTTGCCTTTTCTTGATCAGCTTTATATTTTCTCCATCCAACATATGAAAGTGTACTGATAATAATTCCTCCTGTAGATATAATTACCCACCATAGGGATGGATCGGTTTCATCACTTTCAGAAACTTGATCAAATACACTTTGCAATTCTTCTTGTAATGCTTGAAGTTCTTCTTTTCCTTGTTTATTTGCTAGAAAATCTTGATGTTGTTTAATATATTGAACACGAGCATCGATTTTATTTATCATTTCAGGTGAGACGTCTAATAGGAGACTTGGATAAATCAAATCGTAAACATATAAAAATGAATTCAATTGACTCGTTAGTTGGTCTTTATCCCCCATATCAACAGCATGAACGAAACTTTGAAATGCATCAATCACCGTCCCCTCCATTTCCGACCATAGAGGCTGATAATTAGAAGAAATTGCATCAACTACAAGTCTGAGTTTAGTTGCATTTTTTTCCATTTCTTCATGACTAGACGATTGTTCTAATGATCTTATCGTATCGTGTAATAACACATTCACCATTCTAATTTCATCCATGTTTATTAATATTTTTTCCGCAACAATCTGTGAAAAAGTTTGATCAAATGTATGGAGAAGACGTTTAGCTTCTTCGTAACGGTTAGATTTTACAAGTTGTAAAGCTTGATCTGACATTTCATCCAAAGTTTGTAAATTATTCATTGCATTCGATATGAATATTGGGCTACAAAAGAAAATCATTGATAAAAAAATTGCTACGATTCGTAATTTCATAACTTGTCCCCCCTCAATACCTATTAATATGTATGAGAAGATGGACAAGAGTAGACCAAAATTATTAAACAATTGTTAGACGTTTAGAAGTTTTGATACAGAAAAAGTATGCTATACAAATTGAAGCAATGCTTAACCAAAAAGTGAAATAACCAATTTGTGGTATATACATATGTAAACTGCTGTAGCGAGGAAACATTAAAAAAACGTAATCAATAATGTCATTATGTAATGTCCATATGGCAGCGACCATTAAATGCCACAGTTTAATTCGATAATAGGGTGAATATAGAATTCCTTGGATTGCCATTCCAAGATGCGAAGCAATTAACATATAACCTTCCCAGGATAAAGTTCCTTCTACATAAAGCGTTAACAAGTTCATGACCACAGCCCAAATTCCATATTTAAATAAAGTTATAATTGCTAAAGCTTCAAATATTGGAACATTTTTTTTCATTATTAACGCCAAAAGGACAAATACAAAGAAAAGGCTGGCAGTTGGACTGTCTGGGACAAACGGCAAGAAAATGAATGGGGTTTGTTTTAGCTGTGAGCCGTACCATATGTACCCATAAACCGTACCTATAATATTGACCATTAACAACAATATTAAAAAATCTTTCCTTCCAAGAAATGCATAAACGTAGTTCAATGGATCACCTCATTTTATATAAGAAAAAGCTGACGAAATCGTCAGCTTTCTTATTTTGCTTCAACACTGGAAATAAACTCAGCTAATTTTTGAAGTTCTTCATCCGTACCTGTAAAAATTCCTGGTGGCATACTTCCTTTACCGTTTTTCGCAATATCAGCAATTTCTTCCGGTGTTAATCCGGTGTCAACTAAGCTTGGATTTGTAGCAACTCCTTCTAGGTTTTCCCCATGACAGTTAATACATCCATTTGCTTGATAAATTTGATAACCTTCAGCTTCTTTATCAATATCAGCTTCAGCTTTAATTTGTCCTTGAAGAGCAGCTTTCTCCCAGTCATGATGGGCAACAGCTTCCCAAGTTAAATAGAAAATTGCTGCGATAGCTAATAACATAAATCCAGTAGCTAATGGTCTTTCAGATGGACGACGCTTAGGTCCTTTGTCAATGAATGGTGCTAATATCAATGCCCCGAAAGCGATACCAGGAATAACAAATGCGCCGATTATATTATAATCACCAGATGCATAAGAATATTTTAATAATTGGTATAAAAATAAGAAGTACCAGTCAGGTAATGGAATATATGTTGTATCCGTAGGATCCGCAATCCTTTCTAATGGAGATGGATGCGCTACAGTTAAACATAAAAATCCAACTAAGAAAACCGCACCAACTAACCATTCCTTTAATAGAAAGTTTGGTAAGAATGCTTCGGTTTTCCCTGGGTATTCAGAATAGTCTTTTGGTATATTCGGCTTCCGATTAATACTCGGTACACGCGAATCACCAACAAATTTCATCCCTTTTCCGCGGTGCATCTAGGAATTCCCCTCCTTCACTCGAAAAGATGTCATTCGATACTTTATTTTACAGCGGTCCTGAAATACCTTGTCTACGAATCATAATAAAGTGTGCTGCAATTAAACCTAATAAAGCAGCTGGTAAGAAGAATACATGAATCGCAAAGAATCTAGTTAATGTTTGAGCTCCAACAATATGTTGATCCCCAGCTAATAAGATTTTGACCGCATCACCAATTAATGGAGTAGATTCAGCGATTTGTAAAGTAACTTTTGTCGCAAATAAAGCTTTCATATCCCAAGGTAGTAAGTATCCAGTTAAACCTAAAGCAAGCATAACAAAGAAAATTAAAACCCCAACAATCCAGTTTAATTCTCTTGGTTTTTTATAAGCACCTTGGAAGAATACACGAAGAGTATGTAAAAACATCATAACAATGACTAAACTAGCTCCCCAGTGATGCATTCCTCGAACGATTTGTCCGAATGCCACTTGGTTTTGTAAATAATAGACTGATTCCCATGCATTCTTAATATCAGGTACATAATACATTGTTAAGAACATTCCAGATAAAACTTGGATAACGACAATGAAAAACGTTAATCCTCCAAAACAATAAACGAATGCAGAAAAATGATGTGCTGGGTTAACGTGTTCAGGTACTTCATGATCCGCGATATCACGCCAAATCGGAGTTATATCTAAACGTTCATCGACCCAATCATATAATTTGTTTAGCAAGATTCAAACCTCCTCTCATGACCTAGGTTTTGCTAATGTACTTAAGTACAAGAAACCATCTTTAACTTGATAATCGTAAACATCTAATGGTGCTGTTGGTGGTGTATTTTTAACGTTCGTACCATCTTTTTCATATAGTCCGTAATGACATGGACAGAAGAATCTGTTCGGATTCTTTTCGTCAGTATTCCAGTCAACAGTACAACCAAGGTGTTTACAGATTGGAGATAGTGCTACAATCTTTCCATTTTCATCTTTATAAACCCATGCTGTTTGTGTAACTTTTGATTCATACCATCCATCAACTTGGTCGAATTCAAAGTCTACACGTTTAGGTTCGCTCGTTAATTCATCTACCTTTTGAGAAGTAGCAATGAAATCGCTGCCACCTGTTGCTTTAAGCACAGGATCTACTGCGAATCGAACCATTGGCATTAATACACCCGCAGCCATAAATCCGCCTACACCCATGAGTGTATAATTTAGGAATTGACGTCTTGATACACGCTGTTTACTCATCCTTTTCCCCCCTCTATCTTAAGATAGTCCAACGGACCATTTTTACATACGTATAATACTAGGACATAATCATGATATATCAATAATGAGAGAAGGTCAATAAAATAGTGACCGAAAAATATGAATGAATTCTTACATATCTATTTAGTCAAATTTTTGCCATTTTCTAATAAAAAAATTCAATAATTGTTTGACTTGGTCATCGATTACAGATTGACGATATTTTTCTTCTAAATGTTCTAGCGGTATGGAAGGAATCCATAAAAAGAAATCTTCCTTTACTTCAGCAATTGACTTCCAATGTGAATCAGTAGAAATAAAAATGATATGTTTAAAATTCCCTTGAGAAGAAAGCTGCTCAATCCAATTATGTAATAAGGACCATTTTTCTTCATCACTAGATTCCATAAAATAAGGAATTCCAGGCAGTAATAAAACACGACCTTTAAACTGATGTTCCAGCCTACTAACCAAATATTCAATAAACTCACTTGAATTAGCTGCATCTTTTATTGAGTCTCGAAAGCTAACCGGAAATAACGGAATAATAGCCGTATCAATGTATTGTTTTTGTTCCATAAAAATTGTTACATCTTTCGCCGTCCATTTCACAGTTTCACCTCCAAATCCAGTTAGACAATACTATTTTCTATCTTATCATAGGATTTACTTAGAATAACAAAAGAATGTGAACGTTTTCGAACAATTTATTAAAAACAATTAGAATCGAGAATACTAAATGGATAAAATGGACGTTCCATGCATTTATAGCCTGTTTAAAAGGGATAGACTAATTCACAAAACTTTTTTACTCACTAGTTGAACTATTTTAAATAAAATAAAAAAAGGCTCCTAATTTGAGCCTTAATACACAATGGAAGATACTTTGGTAGATGTGTAATTTTATGAGGATTTTACGAAGAATGGTTATTTTTTAGGAGATTTCTTAGTTGTTGTGATAGAAGATAAAATAACTCTTCATCATGTAAGTCAAGCGCTTCATCAATTTTTTTCATAAGATACTCTTTTTGAAAATTGAGCGATACTTGTTGCAAAAATCGTTCAGCTAGTTCTCGATCTTGATCGGAAATTTGTAATATATTGGGCATATATGGATTCTCTTCTAATACAGCAGCATATTGATGAGAATGGTTGGATTGATGAAAATTCAATTGAATATAAATATCATCTTCTCTATTTAAGCGAATATCGTGAAAAGATTTTTCAGCGTCAGTTGTCATGATGGACTCTTTATAAAAACGAAAAGGAACATCATCCACGCAATGGGTAGACATCACAAGCCCACGCGGACAATATTTTGCATTTTCTACAAAATGCACTTTCTCCATTAGTTGATCATGACTCATTAAATAATTCAATATCCATACACATTCCCGTCTTTTCAATTGATAATGGTTTAAAAACCAGCGAATAAATTCCTTTTTTTCATTGACGGAAACAGGAGTTGTCATTATAGATACCTCCTTAAAAGCTCCAAATCAAAGCCTAGGAAACACGGACCAATATGAAACGAAAGAGAGCGATTGACCCTTTACGTTTCATATTGGTCAGTACATTAAATTTCATTACTCATTAATAAATGTTCTAAAGTATTCGTATACTCTACATTTCCTGGATCAAGTTGAACAAGCTTATTATATATTTCGATAGCTTCCCCTCTCTTTCCTTCTTCCATTAAGAATTCTCCAAAATTTTGTAAAAACTGTTCGTTATCTTTTAGGAAATTATATGCTTGACGGTAACAATTTAATGACTCTGAATATTGTTCCATATGTTGATAACTTATAGCCAAATCCCATAAGATTTCAGGATCTTCTTCACCCTCTTGAATAAGTGGCGATGATAATTCAATAACTTCCTCGTAACGATGATCATGGAGTAAGATTTTATTAAGTGTTATGACAGGATCTATATAGGAAGGATCGATGGCAATCGCTTCTCTTAACATTTGTTCAGCTTTTTCTTGATTTTGAAGTTTTAATAATATTTTTCCCCCGTAAAAATATAATTCTTTTTGGAAATCGTTAACTTTTAAACCTTTTTGAATCGTTTCCCAGCTCTTTTCTAAATCATTTTCATGTTCATAACATTTGGCTAATAATAAATATACAGATTGATATTCGGGGTCTAATGTGATGACTTCATTAAATTTTTCAATCGCCGTTTTCCAATAACCGGCATGATAAGCTGTAAATCCATATTTAAATAAAGTGTTAATATCTAAAAGTTTTTGATGTTTGTTTGCTTCTTCAAAATAGTGCAAAGCTTTTTCAAACTCTCCAGCTGCGCTATATGTTTCGGCAAGTCTTTCATATATATTTACACCAGCTATTTCATTCATTGTTGATAAAATTTGTTCATAACGACGAACCGCTTGTGCAAATCTTCCAACAGAAGCATATAATTCTGCCAAAGCAAATTGGACAACTTCCTCATCAGGAGCTCTATTTTCAGCTTGTAACAATTTTTGTTCACTTACTTCCCATAAACCTTGCATTTGATATAGATCTGCTAACAAAAGTAATGCTTCTGTATAATCAGGATCATTTTCGGAAATTTCCTCTAATATCAATAATGCTTGTTCAATATCATCCATTTCAATTAAAACTTCTGCCAAGCGAATTTTCAATTCACCTTCATCTGGGTATTCCTGTAACAAATCAGAAAATAAATCTTTAGCATGATCTAAGAAACCTAATTGAAATAATTCATGAGCTAAATCATATTTTTCCTCAGGTTTTCCTTTTTCTTTTACTTCGTTGATATATTGAAATGCTTTTTCTAAATTTCCATTTTCTAATGCGTTTATGGCTTTGATGAATTTGTTCATATAAAAGACTCCTTACGTTATTGCAAAGTTTTAACTAAAAAATGAAGGTCGAGATATTTTTAATTCTTCACCTTGATCATTATCATAGTGAACTTTATTTTTCACTCGAATAATTTTGCCTTTATGGACGGTAATCATTAAACTGAATTCTTTATCATTGATTTCTAAATCAAAAATTTCACCTTCATCTGGATAATATAAATTATAGCTAAGTTCTCCACCCGTTTGTAAATAACCTTTCAACGGATAAATGCCAATTTTTTTCAATACATCCAATGGAATGGGTTCATTTTCTGTTAAAATTTTATCAACATATGGTACTTTTTCTCTCTTTAAAATATTGTTCCATGTTTGTAATAAAGAAGGATGATTAACAGTATGAATGACAGGAATTAGTGGACAATTGTACGGAAATAAAGCATCTTTCATCCAAGTCCATGCTGTTTTTTCAAGAGCTAATTCATCCTCTTGATTTAATTCTACAAAAATCGCTGGTATTTTTTCTTTTTTACATTTTCGAATAAATGTCGGGTTCAATTTTGAAAATGGTATTTTCACTGCTANAACAAAGTCTAATGGAGTACCATTAAAAAAATTTCTCGTATTTACTAATTTTTCTTNCAATTGATGATCGTACTTAATAGAAGTAACTGCTAAAACTGTTGTACAACCTTTCATTAAAAACTTCTTGATGATATAGGTCTTTTTCTGGCTATCATCTACTTTTATAGCCGTGTCAACATCCATATAAACATGTGTAGGTGTCATAATAAAGGGATTTGCGTTCATTTTCATATAATTATATCGGTTGAATGAAGGTTTAACGGATAATATCCGATTTTTATCTACAAGCAATGAAACACGCTCAATCATTTCATGCTTGTACATATTTGCATTCTCAATAATATATGCCATAAAACCACCTCACTATGGTTTTATGACAAGCTATGATTTAAGATGTCATTTTAGAACTAAAACATATGTTCTTGTGAGAAATCATTAATATTCCACCAACTGATTAAGATCTTGGAAAAAATTCGGATAAGAAATAGAAATACATTGTTCGTCTTCCAATTCAATATCATTTTCACATATTAAAGAGGCAGCAGCTAACATCATCCCAATTCGGTGATCACCACAAGCCGAAACCGTACAACCACCTTTTAATGTTGTTTTGCCAATGATTTTCATACCGTCTTCGAGTTCTTCGATGTTTGCCCCAAGTTTTTGTAATTGTTGGACTACAGTTTTGATTCTGTTCGATTCTTTTACTTTCAATTCCGATGCATTTCTTATCCATGTTGTTCCTGCTGCTTGTGTTGCTAATAAAGCGATAATTGGAATTTCATCTATAAGTCTCGGAATAATGGCCCCATCGATTGTCGTTGCTTTTAAGGAACTATATTGAACAATGATAGTACCTCGTGTTTCACCGTTAACTTCCGATACATTCTTTAGCTCTACTTGTCCTCCCATTGATTGAATAACATCTAAAAGGCCAGTTCGGGTTTTATTTAATCCGACATTTTTTATAACGATTTTACTGTTAGGTACAATGAGTGCCATAACAATAAAAAATGCTGCTGAAGAAAAATCTCCAGGAACATCAATCGTTGTCGCCTTTAAAGATTGTCCTCCCTTTAAAACAATTTCCTCCTCACTCATACGAACATCTACTCCAAAAGAGGATAACATTTGTTCCGTATGATCTCTTGTATGAATTTTACCTCTTAATGTAATTCCATCTCCAAAAAGACCTGCTAATAGCAAGGCTGATTTCACTTGTGCACTAGCAACTGGGAGTTCATATGTTATCGACTGTAGGTTAGTTCCTCGAACAGATATAGGTGTATAGGATCCATTTTGTCGACCATCAATAAGGGCACCCATTTTCTTTAATGGGATAACTACACGGTCCATTGGCCTTCTTTGGATCGATTCATCTCCTACAATGACGGAATAAAAGTTCGTTGCCGAAAGTAAACCAAGTAATAATCTTGTCGTTGTACCAGAGTTTCCTGTATATAGTATTTCTTTAGGTTCTTTTAAACCGTTGATTCCAGTTCCATATACAACTACTTTTTTATGTTGAACGTCTCTTTCAATTACAACCCCTAACTTTTCCATGCATTCGATTGTTCTTAAACAATCTTCGCCAAACAAAAAGTTAGAAATGGTCGTTTTTCCATTTGCAATCGCTCCAAATAACACAGCCCGGTGAGAAATCGATTTATCACCGGGTACTTGTATGATTCCTGTTAATCTTGATGCATTTCCTCTTAATATTTTCTTCATATGTAATTACCTCTTTTAAACTAAGGAATTTGTATACACTTTTAAAGCATTTGTCAAACCATCCATTTGCTCTTCAGTACCAATTGTAATTCTTACACATGTAGGAAATCCTAGTGGCACTCCTGAACGAACGATAAAACCAAGTTTTAATAATTCCTGAAAAACCTCGTTTCCATTTCTTTTAAAATCAATTAAAACAAAATTCCCTTGAGAAGGATAGTAAGATAATTGGTGCTCTTCACAAAAACGATAAATTTTTTGTAATCCTTCACTATTTTTTATTTTACACTGCTGTACAAAATCTTGATCTTTTATTGCAATGGTTGCAAGTTTTTGACCTAAAACATTAACATTAAATGGTGCACGAAGTGGCTCAAGTTTTTTTATTACTTCTTCCTGTGCTATTCCGTAACCTACACGGAAAGAAGCTAGACCGTAAATTTTTGAAAATGTTCGCAGGATCATTACGTTTTCATATTGTTGTAATAATTCTAGCGTATTTGGATAATCTTCAGCGGTTACATATTCATAATACGCTTCGTCAAAAACAACTAAACAATCTTTAGGTACTTGTTTTAAAAAAGTTAAAATCTTTTCCTCATTCATATAAACACCGGTTGGATTGTTAGGATTACAAATCCATACAACAGATGTATCTTTATCGATCGCTTCTAACATCCTTGATAAGTCATGTTCTCCATTCTCTAATAAAGGAATTTCTCGAACTTCTGCCCCTTCAATGATACCGTTATGACGATATTGTGAAAAAGTTGGTGTCGCACATACAGTATTTACTCCTGGTTTTAATAATGCTCGCGCAATAATTGTAATGATTTCATCAGATCCGTCACCAAATATAATTTGTGTTGGCTTAATAGACCAATGGTCAGCTATAGCCATACGTAAATCATAGGCGTATCCATCAGGATAAATAGCAAATGAATCGTTATATTCCCGTAAATAATCATAACATTGTTTCGGTGATCCATAAGGATTTTCGTTTGATGCTAATTTAACGATTTTTTTAAGTCCTAATTCTCTTTTTACTTCATCGATAGATTTTCCAGGTTGATAAGAACTTAAATGTAAAATTTCCTCTTTCCACTTCATTACCTTCACCCCGTAATCATAAAATGTAAAAAAGTCTTCTTCAATTATTTCTAACTAATTTTAAAAATCCCTTCAATTCTGACATTATTTTCGTATCTTCAATCGTGATTAATGCTGGTTTCCCAATATCTTTTAATAGCACGAATTGACATTGATTGAACTTAGCTTTTTTATCATGTTTTATTCTTAACAACAATTGTTGTTCATTTAATTCTGTCAAAATTCCGATTGGATAGCCGATCGTTTTAGCCCATTGAATAAAGTTTTGAAGTGGAAAGGTCAAACGCTCAAATTTTTTACTTAATTGAATAGCAAACAACATTCCGAACATAACAGCTTCACCATGACTAATCTTGCCAAATCCTAATTCTGCTTCAATAGCATGTCCTAATGTATGGCCAAAATTTAAAAATGCTCGTATATTTTGTTCATATGGATCTTTTTCAACGATATCTATTTTTGTTTCGATTGCACGCATCAAGTAAGAGTGAAGAGAATTTTTCTTTAAATCTTCTTCGTTTTGTATAGTTTGAAGAATTTCTTCAAAAAACGGTTGATGGCTTATGAATGAAGCTTTTACGATTTCTGCAAAACCTGAACGTATTTCACGTATTGGAAGAGTTTCAAAAAATTGTTCATCAAAAATGACGGCAGTCGGTTGATGGAACGCACCGATTAAATTTTTCCCTCGTTCATGGTTTATACCCGTTTTTCCCCCAACTGCACTATCATGAGCAAGAATGGTTGTTGGTAATTGCATGAATCTAACGCCACGGAATAATGTAGCAGCAACAAAACCTGTCAAATCGCCAATCGCTCCCCCGCCAAAAGCAATTAATAAAGAATTCCGATCAAGCCCTTGATTGATACAAAAAGTAATCGCATCATAATAGGATTGAAATGATTTCGCTTTCTCCCCTGATTTTGTTCGAAAAATAATTGGTTGAAAGTCCGTTAGCAAATTTTTGAGAGAAAATAGTTTTTCCTCATGGATCGTAGCCACTTTTTCATCCACGATGATACAGATTTTACTGACCTTTTTTTGAAGTTCTCCAACCACTTTTGGAACAAAGTGTAAAATATTTTTTCCAATGATGACCGGATAAGTATGATCTTTAGAACGAACAAGTAAAGTTTGCTCCATTAAAATTCCCTCGCATATTTTCGATATCGTTGAACAGCTTGAATGAAACGCTCTATCTCATCAGAATCAAATTGTTCACATAAAGCATTTGCCAATTCCCAAGCTACTACATGTTCACATACAACAGCTGCACTAGGTACGGCACAACTATCTGACCGTTCGATACTTGCGTCAAATGGTTCTTTCGTTTCAATATCAACACTTTTTAACGGCTTATATAAAGTAGGAATCGGCTTCATTACTCCTCTAACTACAATCGGCATTCCGGTTGTCATTCCACCTTCAAAACCGCCAAGTCGATTCGTATACCGAAAATAGCCTTGTTCCTCATTCCAACCAATTTCATCATGCACTTTACTCCCAGGTAATTGAGCTGCTTGAAAACCAATCCCAAATTCGACTCCTTTAAAGGCATTTATACTTATTACAGCTTGAGCAATCTTGGCATCTAATTTTCTATCGTAATGGACGTGGCTTCCAACACCGGGAGGCATTCCGCTTGCAATTACTTCAACTACTCCACCAATGGAATCTCCTTCTTTTTTCGCTTTATCGATCGCTTCGATCATCATTTTTTCACTTTTTTTATCAAGACATCTTACTGGAGATTGTTCGGAAATCTTTTTTATATCATCGATGGACAAATTCAATTGGTTTTCCGCTTTTATTCCGCCAATTTTCACGACATGAGAAACGACATCTACATTTACGAAAGATAATAGTTTTTTTGCAACAGCACCAGCAGCAACTCTAGCCGCTGTCTCTCTTGCTGAGGAACGTTCTAAAACATTTCTCATATCTCGATGATTGTATTTAATTCCTCCATTTAAATCTGCATGTCCAGGTCTTGGTCGAGTAACTTTTCGTTTCATTTCTAAATCTTCTATAGGCTCAATTGCCATGATTTTTTGCCAATGTTTCCAGTCTTTATTTTCTATAATTAAAGCAATAGGAGAACCTAAAGTTTTGCCATGTCTAACTCCAGCGACAATACGAACTTGATCATGTTCTATTTCCATTCTTCGACCACGTCCATATCCTTTTTGTCGTCTTGCTAATGATATGTTAATATCTTCCGCTGTTAACGGCATGCCAGAAGGTACTCCTTCTATGATGACGGTTAATTGTGGGCCATGTGACTCGCCTGCTGTTAAATATCGCATCGTATCCTCCTCATTTTCTTTCAATCGGTTTCAATATATCATAAAAATTTGCTGATAAACACTTTAAGGTGTAGAAATAGAAATTGGTCCTAAATTTAGGACCAACTACATCTTTTTATAAAAAAACGTTTCTATTGATTTTAATGAATATTGACCAGGGTTAAAAATTTGTTCTGTACTGCCAACAAACAGAACACCACCAGGTTTTAATGAATCACTAAATTGTTGGTACAATTGATCTTTTGCTTTTTCCGTAAAATAAATGAGTACATTTCTACACACTATTAAATCAAAGTTCTGTTCAAATGGATCGGCTAGTAAATTATGTTTCTTAAATTGAACTGTACGCTTAATTTCATCTGAAATTCTATATGTATTGTTATCCTTAGTAAAATATTTTTTCTTCATCTCCACTGGCAACTCATTCAATGATTTTTCTCCATATAAACCAATTTTTGCCCTAGCTAAAATATTTTCGTCTATATCAGTTGCTAAAATGGATATTTGATGCAAAGGTAGGTATTTACTTAAAATCATAGCGATTGTATAAGGTTCTTCACCAGAAGAACAAGCCGCACTCCATACTTTCAATTTTTGAGAACTTTTTAATAGATCCGGCAATATATTTTTTTCAAGTACTTCCCATCGTTTTGCATTTCGATAAAATTCTGAAACATTGATCGTCATCCGATCTAAAAATGCATATAGAAGTTTTTGATCTTGATCTAATGCATGGAAAAATTGCTTAAAAGAAGAGAATCCATTCTTCTCATATAATGATTTTAACCTTCTCTTCATTTGTGTTTCTTTATATAAAGATAAATCGATTCCAGTTTTATTCTTTATTTGTTTGATAAATAATGAATAATCATCGGACATGACCCCACCCCTATTCCCCTTATAAACTTTTATAGATTGAAATAAAACCCTGCGAGATGCAGGGCTTTTTATTAATAAATCCAATTATTGATTAATTTTGTATAATCGACTAGTTCTTCTTTTTTGAAGAATAAATTAATTTCTCTTTCTGCACTTTCAGGTGAATCAGAACCATGGATTACGTTTTTACCAACAGTTAATCCAAAATCTCCTCGAATTGTACCTGGGGCAGCATCTTTAGGGTTTGTAGATCCCATCATTTGTCGTGCTGTTGCAATAACATTTTCCCCTTCCCATACCATCGCAAATACAGGACCGGATGTAATAAATTCAACTAATTCACCGAAAAATGGACGTTCTTTATGCTCACCATAATGGGTTTCTGCCAATTCAGTTGGAATTTGCATTAATTTCGCTCCAACAAGTTTAAATCCTTTTTTCTCAAATCTGGAAACGATTTCACCAATCAAGCTTCGTTGTACACCATCTGGTTTTACCATTAAAAATGTTCTTTCCATGTAATCGCCACTCCTATTTAGTTTATTTATGTATCGTACGTTGGAACATATTCCACGAAAAATAGTACCATTGTTTTCAAAATTTATCAACTTGAATTAATATTAAAAAACAAAACCAACCTTTGATTCGGTTGGTAAAAATTAAAATTTTCGTTTACCTATAAATAAAGCAATATCTTTTAACACTTTTCTTGCACGTATATTTGGTAGTTCGTCTAAAACATTTAAAGCTTTTTGTAAATATTTATCACTAATATTTCTCGATTGTTCAATAACGTTAGTTGTTTTTATTCGGTCAATTAATCTTTTCATTTCATCTTTTGTCGTATATTCGTTAACTTTAAGAATGTCTTTTCGTAAGTCATCATCTTTCATAGCCAATAATACTGGAAGTGTAATATTTCCTTGTAATAAATCACTTCCAGCAGGTTTTCCTAAGTCTTTTTCTGTCCCAACAAAATCTAAAATATCATCCGTAATTTGAAAAGCCATTCCTACATAATAACCATATTTATATAATAGTTTATGAATTTTCTCTTCAACGCCTGAACAAATCCCACCAAGTTGACAACTAATGGCAATTAATAATGCTGTCTTACGTTTTATACGGCGGAAATAATCTTTCATCGATTGGTCAAATCGATATTTGTCCTTAATTTGTTCAATTTCTCCAAGACATACTTCAATTAACGTGTCCGCCAAAATTTTATGAGCCATTTCATTCTGAATTTTACTCATAACTTCAAGCGATAAAGCTAATATATAGTCACCAGTATAAATAGCAACTTTATTATCCCATTGAGCTTTAATCGTAGGTTTTCCACGCCGAAGCATGGAATCATCAATTACATCATCATGGACGAGTGTAGCCATATGAATAAGTTCAAGCGTTACCGCCACGTTTTTTAAAGATTCAATATTATAAGATCCAAATTGCCCACCAAGCAAAACAAAAACCGGGCGAATCCTTTTTCCCCCGGCTTGTAATAATTGCAGGGACGCCTCGTTTAATATGTTTGAGTGGGATTGAATCGAGTTTTCTATTTCTTTTTCTATGTAAGTGAGGTCTGCATTCAAATAAGAATACAACATTTTTAATTTCATATTTTCCACCTTAATTAACGATCATATTTCTTTTTATTTTGTTCCAAAATGAACGGCAGCTACCCCACCAAAATACGGCTTAAAATATACATCTTTAAATCCTGCATCTTCAAACATTTTAGCTAATTCTTTCATTCCCGGAAAGTCACGTGCCGATTCTTGTAACCAAGAATACTCTTGATAGCTTTTTGCGAATATTTTCCCAAAAAAAGGCATGATATAACGAAAATATAAATAATATAATTGCTTAAATCCAAACAAAGTTGGTTGAGATGTTTCCAAACATACGGCTTTTCCCCCGGGTTTTAATACTCTTCTCATTTCTTGTAAAACTCTCATATAATCTGGGACATTTCTTAATCCAAAACCGATGGTTACATAATCAAACGTATTATCTTCAAAAGGTAGCTCCATTGCATTGCCATAAACAAGTTCAACATTTTTCAAATTTTTATTGGCTACTTTTTCTTCGCCGATTTTTAACATGTTTTTACTAAAATCAAGTCCAATTACATGTCCTTGTTCGCCAACTGCTTCTGCTAAAGCAATCGTCCAATCTCCTGTTCCACAACATAAATCTAGAGCATGCTGCCCTTTTTGGACGTTCATTCTTTTCATTGTATCTTTTCTCCACCGTTTATGTTGCTGAAAACTAATAATGGAATTCATTTTATCATAATTTTTATATATACTTTCAAATACGCGATGTACGCGTTCCTCTTTTGATTGATGTCCCATGATCTCACCCTTTTTTTATTATGAAAGATTCATTAAGGTGTATTTTATCCAAGAATCTTTCCAAATCATTCGCAAGAGAAGAATGAATGTTTGATAGTTGCATTTTTAATGATAGTAACTGTTCGTACGAATTTTTGATTTGAAAATCTAACATTTGATAGTTTTCTGCATTCTCTAAAAGATTACGGTCCATTTCCGAATAATGGATAATTTTTTTTAAAAATAAATAATGAGTAATAAAAGCGGACCAAAGTGGAGCATTAAAATATTCACATATTTTTTGCATAATTGAAGTTTCTATTAATCGTATACTCTCTATGTATTGATCAAATGTTCGATATTCTTTCTTATATACGGACATTTTATTTTCGTTTACAATTTTAATGCCTTCCGCGAGTTTACTGATTAAAGGAATATTTGGGATTTTCGACAATAGATAATAATATAATCCGCTATAAAAATCTCCTGCCAAGACCGTTAATTGTCTAACTTTATGCGGATGATCTTCTAATGGCTCATTTGACATATCCTCATGAATATCAAGGGCGGATTGAATTAACGTTGCCGAAACCGAATAATCTTCAATCATTTTCTCTTCAATATTTTGGTTTAATAAAACCATTAACAATAAAGATAATCGGTCTTCATCAATTTTAGGTGGGATAATAAATTGTCCTAAAAAGCGATGATGAATGATTTGTTCATATCGTTGAATGACATTGGTTTTTATTGTCTCGATGTTTAGCAACGTTATCACCCTTAAAATTTATAATCCAATACTTTAATACGGCGTCATCATTATAGCATAACTTTATAATATGATAAACGATTAGCACTTAAATAAGTGTCCTATTTACCTTCACTTTCAATTTCACCATAAGATGAGACAATTTTCGCTTTCCCACGCACTTTTATGGCTGAAGTATGTTCGGTAAATTGTGCAATCATTACTTCCCCACGATCTAATTTTTCAGAATGATGAAAACGTGTGTCGGCACCTCGGGTTAAGCCAATAACATTCACGCCATCTTCTAATGCTTTAATGATTACATAATCATTTGCTTGACCTTTACTACTATTCATACCCAATCCCCCACGTTATGATTTGCGAATCAAAGATAATACTTCATTTCGAGCAACGGCATCGTCTTTAAATGTTCCTCTTACGGCAGTTGTTACCGTTTTAGACCCCGGCTTTTTTACTCCTCTCATTGTCATACACATATGTTCAGCTTCTACAACTACCATAACACCATGCGGTTCTAATTTTTCAAAAATGGCATCGGCCACGGTTGATGTAATTCTCTCTTGTAATTGTGGTCTTTTTGCTACTGCTTCGACAGCGCGAGCTAATTTACTAAGCCCCGTTACTCGTCCATTTCTAGGTATGTACGCGACATGTGCATGTCCGTAAAACGGAACAAGATGGTGTTCACACATCGAATAGAATGGAATATCTTTTACTAGAACGAGTTCTTCATGTTCTTCACTAAAAACGGTTTCAAAATATTCTTTTGGATCTTGGTTTATTCCTGAAAACATTTCTTCATACATTTTCGCTACTCTTTTTGGTGTATCTAAAACACCTTCCCTATTTGGATTGTCTCCGATGGCTTCCAATATTAAACGCACTGCGTCTTCAATTTGAGTGCGATTGATTTTAGTCATTTTTGTTCCCCCTGTTTTTCTCTTTCATTTAACAAATACAATATTAGCACATTCCGATTAAATGTAGCAAAAAATAGCGGTTTTTCTTTATTTTTTGCAATATTTTTTAAAATAATTACCGAATTGATGAAAAAAAGAAACAGGTTACTTTTATTAAAGCAACCCGTTTCTTGTAATGTTTGTCTAGTATATATGTAATTATTTTACTGCTTCTTTAAGAGCTTTCCCTGGTTTAAATGCAGGAACTTTGCTAGCAGCAATTTCGATTTCTTCTCCTGTTTGAGGATTTCGACCTTTACGAGCAGCACGCTCACGTACCTCAAAGTTTCCGAAACCAATTAATTGAACTTTATCCCCACTTTTAAGTGCGTTTAAAATGGAATCAAAAACAGCATCTACTGCTTTTGTTGCATCTTTTTTAGAAAGTTCTGTTGCTTCTGCAACTGCGTTAATTAATTCTGTTTTGTTCATGCCATTCACCTCCTCCCAAAGGGATCTTTCTTCAAATTATTGATTAATAGAACATTCATTTCTATTAAGTTTCGCTGTAAATATACGATATCGGATAATTCTGTTAAAAGAGTATCATAATCAAAACCGCTTCGCAAGGATATTTCGCTAAATTATAGGTTTTTTTTTCATATTTTCTACAGATTTAGCATATTTTTGTTTGTTATTTATACTGTTATTTCAAAATCGTTTCTTTTCATTCAACTATTTTTTATATAAGTATAATAAGATTTAAACATTCTTTTTTAATAATGTTTTAACCAAAAATGAATTTTTCTAAACATTCATTTCTTTTTTATCTCTATTATATTTTAATATAATATCGGAATTTATTTAAAGGTGCAATATAAGAACAGGTCTTAATCAAATAATCGGGTAAAAAATATAGCGTTTTTGCTTCCAGTTTTACATGAGAAATGACAAATCATTTTTTATTGGGTAGCAGTTTTTCTGAGGAATACGAAGCATGCTTTATTGAAAACCCTGTAAGTATTAAGCTTGATCAGAAAAAACAAAGGAAAACTACATACTATTCTATAATTAGTTAATCAATAAAAAATAAAAAAGACCCCTTAATGGAGTCTCTGTCTTCTTCATTGAAAGTCCAGGGATAAATTATAATATGATGGCGATTAATCCACCGGATCCTTCGTTAATGATTCTTTCCAAAGTTTCTTTCAATTTATAGCGTGCATTTTCAGGCATTAGTGCTAGTTTGGCAGAAATTCCTTCTCGGACAATGGAACTTAAACTTCTACCAAAAATATCTGAGTTCCAAATGGACAAAGGATCATCTTCGAAATCTTGCATTAAATATCTCACTAACTCTTCACTTTGTTTTTCTGTTCCGATGATTGGCGCAAATTCGCTTTCTACATCCACCTTAATCATATGGATGGACGGTGCAACCGCTTTTAGTCTTACTCCAAATCTAGAACCTTGACGGATGATTTCCGGTTCATCTAAACTCATATCTTCAAGAGATGGAGCAGCGATACCATAACCTGTTTGTTTCACCATTTTTAATGCATCGGCGATATGATCATATTCAGCCTTAGCATGAGCAAATTCTTGCATAAGTTCTAGCAAATGATCTTTTCCGCGAATTTCGACGCCAACGATTTCTTTTAAAATTTGGTCATACAATTCATCTGGTGCATGTAAATCAATTTCTGCCACACCTTGCCCCATTTCAATTCCAGCCAATCCGGCTTGTTCGATAAAGTCAAATTCAGTAAAAGATTGAACGACTCGATCAACATCTCTTAAACGCTTAATATCTTTTACTGTTTCTTTCACGGCTTCTTGATAACTTTCTCTTAACCAATGATCCTCTTTTAACACCATCACCCAGCTAGGTAAGTTAACATTCACTTCTAATACTGGGAATTCATATAACGCTTCTCGTAAAACATTTAAGACATCTTGTTCTCTCATACTTTCCACACTCATGGCAAGGACTGGGATGTCATATTTTTCTTGGAGATCTGCTCGCAATTGTTCCGTATCCGGATGATATGGATGTGTAGTATTAATAATCATGATAAACGGTTTTCCAACTTCTTTTAATTCTTGGATGACTCTTTCCTCTGCTTCCACATAATCTTTTCTTGGAATTTCCCCAATGGATCCATCAGTAGTAATAACAACCCCGATGGTTGAATGTTCTTGAATCACTTTACGTGTTCCTATTTCAGCAGCTTCATGGAACGGAATCGGCTCTTCATACCATGGAGTATTAATCATACGTGGTCCATTTTCATCCTCATATCCTTTTGCCCCAGGAACAGTATACCCAACGCAATCTACTAATCGTACATTGACCTCCAATCCTTCATCAACTTGTACGGAAACTGCTTGATTAGGCACAAACTTAGGTTCAGTCGTCATGATAGTCCTTCCTGCTGCACTTTGCGGTAGTTCGTCCTGAGCACGAGCTCTATCAGACTCATTATGAATATTTGGTAAAACGACAAGTTCCATAAACTTTTTAATAAATGTCGATTTACCGGTACGAACTGCTCCGACGACACCTAAATATATATCGCCCCCCGTACGTTCTGCAATGTCTTTGAAAATATCGACCTTTTCCAAAAAATCCCCTCCCGTTCAAATAATCATGGGATAATGATCCGTGTTGACGATTATGGACATTATATGTTTATGATGTTGTCCTATCGTATTATGACTATCAATCTAAATTTTTGTCTTTCTCCTCCGTTCCATTGATGGTACTGTCATAGGGGCAAAAAAAACCCTCTTCTTCTACAATATATTTTGAAGAAAAGGGCTTATGACTAAATTATTGAATTTCGCTCATAAATATTGGTTCACCGTCATCATTTATCGTATACGGGAGGGAATAGGCAGGAACAAATACTGAATTCTCCACTAAAAGTGGACGAATGTCATCGCCTTTTTTAAAAGATTGATTACTATTATCTATTAATTGATATAAATCAGGGCGATAATCTACGTAAATATTTCCTTCTCCAGTAATAACAAAGGAAAGATTTTGTTTTGTATATGGACTTACGACAACAGGTGGTTCTTTATACCCTAATTGTTTAAAATCAATGGAAAATACATTGTTCGCGATTTTTTCTTTGTAAGGAGGATATTTTTTAGACATCATACGAATTTTCAATTCACGTATCGTTTCAGCAATTTGTAAATCAAAAATTTTTACCGTTGGATTCGTCTCAGGGTCAACGATGACATATTGATATATTCCCCCATTTTCAAATGCATTGCTTGGCACTTCTGACATATATCGAGGAACTAAGCGGTTAAAATCTATTAAATATTTCGTATAAATATCTGTTTCGGCATCTTTATTTTTTATCGGGAGTAATCCATTCGAATTTTCTCGAAACTGATTAACCGCACTCTGAACAGACTGTATTTGATCCTCATACGGGATTTTGTTCTTAGCTAATTCATCTTCAGGATATAAACAACCGGATAGAAGAAATAATGATAACATACTTACGATTATAAATTTTACGATTCTCTTCACGTTTTCCATTCACCCTTTTACTGGATTGTCGGTCCGGAAAATACTACGACAAACATAATAAATCCTGCAACAATCATACATACATATGCAATTGTAGCAGTAATAAATCGGAAAAATCCTTTTAATTTATAACGGCTTAATAGTATTAATAAAATGGACACAAACATTAAACCCATTGCGGCAAACGATATCCACATCTTCATTAAAGCCATAAATTTATTACACCTCGTTTTACAATATGTATTCTATTTTCCATTTCTCTTACCTTCAACATTCTATCATAAAATTCTACTTTTGTACGCTTTCGTTAGATCAATAACTTGTCAAGAAAAAAGCCGAAAGAAAGCAGGGGCGTAAAGCTTTCTTTCAGCTTTAGTGACTATAAAACCCACCGACGGCCAAAAAATTTCTATTTCGATGATTATTTTATGCTTGATTCTCTACCCTCGTATCATTACAAAGCCTAATTTCGTCCTAATCTCATCAACTTTTTTATTTTTCTTCAAGGATATTCACTAAGGCTTCCATTTCATTCGTTTTTGAGCGATTCATTAATGAATCTACAGCATTTTTCGGATGAACTCCTTCAAAAAGCACTCGGTAAAGAGCTTCTGTGATTGGCATTTTCACCTCATATTTTTTAGAAAGTTGATATGCAGCTTTTGTTGTTCGAACCCCTTCAACAACCATTCCCATATTATCTAACACTTCTTCTAGTGAATGGCCTTTACCTAATAGATTTCCTGCTCTCCAGTTTCGTGAATGAACGCTAGTACAAGTTACGATTAGATCACCAATACCTGCTAAACCTGAAAAGGTTAATGGATTAGCACCCATCTTTGTACCGAGTCTTGCAATTTCCGCTAAACCTCTTGTCATTAATGCTGCTTTCGCATTATCACCATAGCCTAAGCCATCGGAAATACCAGCCGCTAAAGCAATAATATTTTTTAAGGCACCGCCAATTTCTACACCAATTAAATCATCGTTTGTATATACTCGGAAATGTTGATTCATAAATAAGTCTTGGATGCGCTCTGCCGCTTTCATGTTTTTTGAAGAAACACTAACAGTTGTTGGATGACGTAGGCTAACTTCCTCAGCATGACTAGGACCTGACAAGACGGCAATATCTTTCCTTAAAGGCTCTGGAAATACTTCTTCAATAATTTCAGAAATTCGGAGTAAAGTATTTGGCTCAATTCCTTTACTTACATGTACAATCGTAATTGGATTATTAACAACTTCTTTTACATTTCCTAATACTTCACGAATTGCTTTTGTTGGGACGGCAAGGATTATCGTATCTAATCCTTCCAATGCCTTTGAAAGATCTGAATAGCCAACAATTTGGTCTGGCAAGGCAATATTCGGCAAATATTTTTGATTCATCCTTGTACGATTAATTTCTTCAATATGTTTTGCATTATGACCCCATAAACGAACATTATGGTCATTATCTGCTAAAACTAACGCTAATGCTGTTCCCCAGCTACCTGCACCTAATACTGCAATATCTTTTGAATTCATGATTCATCCCTCTCCTATTTACTGTCTTTGGCGAGCAAATATTCTGATTGGAGTACCAACAAATCCAAAGGCGTTTCTAATTTGATTTTCAATAAATCTTTCATACGAGAAATGCAAAAGTTCCGGATCATTGACAAAAAGAACAAATGTAGGCGGTTTCACGGAAACTTGCGTTGCATAAAAGATTTTTAAACGTCTTCCATTATCTGTAGGTGTAGGATTCATGGCAATCGCATCCATTATAACATCATTTAATACATTTGTTTGCACTCTCATTGAATGATTGTCACTTACTAAATCAATCATTGGCATGAGTGTATGAATGCGCTTTTTTGTTTTAGCTGACAAAAATACGATTGGTGCATAATCTAAGAATAGAAAATGATCGCGAATTTTTGTTTCAAATTCTTTCATCGTTTTTTCGTCTTTTTCAATCGCATCCCATTTATTAACAACGATAATAACGCCTCTTCCCGCTTCGTGAGCATAACCAGCTATTTTTTTGTCTTGTTCTAAAATTCCCTCTTCTGCATTTAATACGACTAAAACGACATCAGAACGGTCAATCGCTTTTAATGCTCGTAGAACCGAATATTTTTCCGTACTTTCATAGATTTTTCCTTTTTTTCTCATTCCGGCAGTGTCAATGATCGTATATTTTCTACCATCATATTTATATGGTGAGTCAACCGCATCACGAGTTGTTCCCGCTATATCGCTTACGATTACACGTTCCTCACCTAAAATAGCGTTTACAAGTGAGGACTTCCCAACATTTGGTCGGCCGATCAGACAAAATTTTATGACATCATCTTCATATTCATTTCCTTTATTTTTCGGAAAATGTTTCACTACCTCGTCTAATAAATCACCAAGACCTAAACCATGAGTTCCGGAAATCGGGAATGGCTCTCCAAAACCTAATGAATAAAACTCATAAATATCACTTCTCATTTCAGGATTATCTACTTTATTTACAGCTAAAACGACAGGTTTATTGGAACGATATAATATTTTCGCTACTTCTTCATCCGCTGATGTTATACCTTCACGTCCGCTTGTAATAAAAATTATGACATCAGCTTCTTCAATAGCAATCTCGGCCTGTTGGCGAATTTGTTCTAAAAATGGTTCATCTCCTATATCAATACCCCCGGTATCGATAATGTTAAATTGATGATTTAACCATTCGCCCGTACTATATATCCGATCTCTAGTTACCCCTGGCACATCTTCGACAATGGAAATTCGTTCGCCAGCAATCCGGTTAAATATCGTGGACTTTCCAACATTCGGTCTTCCGACTATCGCAACAGTTGGTTTAGCCAATTTTATCACCTCTATTTTAATATCCCTAAATAAATTGTAAGTATTGATCATCACACAAAATATATGTATAAAAGAAACCCTTCCATTATAGAAGGGTTTTTAACTTTCATTAGTTTATCATTTGTTTCTAATATTTTTCAATGAAATTCTTTTAATGTTTTACAATGATATATATTTCTTCCGTTAATTCATGAGCAATGCCATCTAAAATGGCTTCTAAATTTTTGGCAATTGTATACAGTTCCTTTTGATCATCACAGTGGAACACGGCAACTCCGGAAGGAACTTTTTTTGGGTTTGTCGTAATGACAGCAAGTATCATTTTTTCAATATTCATGACGACAAACTCCCTTCCTCATTTTGTTTTCGTTTTGTAGGGAGACGTATCGCATTTTCTAATAAAGGAACCTTTCCTATTATTTCTATTGCTTTTTCAATGTCTTTCTCCTGTGGCAGGACAAAAATTCCGATTCTTCCATCATCCAAATCTCGTTTTGCCAAAGGTGCTAAGGCAGGGGTACCAGAATCACGGTAAACGCCAAGCGCTGTTGAGACATCATGTAAAATCGCTTGTCGTTGTCCAAGATTGGCAATGGTTGATCTTGCATTGAAACTTTTTGGCGTCAAAATAAACCCCATCCCGTACTTTAATACCTCTTCTTTACGTTCTGGAATTCCTATATTCATGATATAAATGTTATCAACATATAATCCTGCTCCGTCAAAATGTGGTTTGACATATTGTATATCAACAATATCTTTTAATTTTCCACCGTCCATTAATATCCTTGAAATAATTAATGCTAGTATTCCGACAATAATTGCTCCAATATAATCAAAAATGACGTAACTTAATGTTGTAACAAGAGAAGTAAAAATGACTAAATAATTCCTACTTTCAAATGCAACAGCAATACCTTCAATATATGTTTTTCCTCTAGGAACAAGCTCAAATTGATCCAATTCTGCTAAAGTGTTTCTTTCCATATTACGTACTTCTCTAAATTGAGAAGCTGCAACTGTTAAAAAGGTAATTGCAGTAAACTCTTCTTCCATAATAGCTGGTACGGCAATAGAACCAAGTCCTGAAGCAATAAAACCTAGAGCTATATGAATAATTTTTCCATGTAAATAAGTAGGGTATTGGCGATAATCCGTTCTTAACATATAAATTCTTGTTAAAGTTCCTGTTACAACACCGAATAGGATTGGATAAATATACTCATTCATTAACTATGTCTCTCCCTCTCGAAGTTATGTAATTTGGAATCGTAGAGAACTGAAAGGTTTATAATAAAGTTCCAAATGAGTAAGAACAGTATTCCTATGCTTAAAACATCTAACAAATGAAAAGAGCCAATAATATAGGAATTCGTCCACTTGGTTATCGTTATTGCAAAAATCCCCTCACCTAAAATAAATCCAATCGTACAACCAACGATTCTTTCTAACAACGTATCAAAAATGATAAGCGATAAAATGGAATATAATAGGACTTCCAACCAAAAAGTATCAAAAAGAATCCAAACAGGATCATAGAGTGAAAATAATAAATAGCTTGCATATGAAAGCATGACAATAAATACTCGAGTCATCATCGACAATAAAGTAAAGAAACGATAATCTTTTAAATAATACATACAAATAATAAGAATCCATAAAACCGAGAGATTTATAACAACATTCATGATTGACCAATGGAATGCAGTAAATATAATAACTAACAAACTATGTAAGGCAATAATTAAGCGATATGGAGAACGTTTATTCATTAAAAAGGTTGCAACAATCCATGCACTCCATAAAAACCAATAAAAAACAAATCCTTCCAATCTGTCCCCTCCTATCATTCCCATTATGGTACAGATGTATGTATTTTAGACGACATCGTTATGATTTTTATAAAATCGAAATGAAAATAAAAAAATCATTATTCTCCTATAAGGAAAATAATGATTTTTTCGGAATGAAAGAGTAGAGAGATTCGGGACTGGAAATATTTATAGACGCTCATGGTTTTAGGTCGACTTATTATTAAATTACTTTTTGAATATTTTCCCTATCCCGCTTATTATGATTCAGATTTTAATTGTTTTAATTTTTCACCAATAATTTCACTTAATTGAAAACCTTTTGTTTCTTCAGGAAGTTCATAATCAATGACTTCATCGGATTCTTCTAATTCTTTTATACTTAATGATAAACGTTTTTCTTTTTCATTTACATCTAAAACTTTTACTTGGACGATATCTCCCTCTTTTAATACTTCATGAGGAGTTTTTATATGTTTTGTAGATATTTGAGATATATGAACAAGCCCTTCAACGTGCGGAAATACTTCTACAAAAGCTCCATACGAAACGATTTTCGTCACTTTTCCTTCTAAAATAGTACCTTTTTGAACTTTATTTTCAATTCCGTCCCAAGGGCCAGGTACCATTTCTTTAATGGAAAGCGCAACTCGTTCACTATCTCGATCCACGGATAACACTTTTACTTGAACAGAGTCTCCTACATTCACCACTTCGGATGGATGATCAACATGATTATGTGACAATTGAGAAATATGTACAAGTCCGTCAATTCCACCTATATCAACAAATGCCCCAAAGTTTGTAATACGTTGGACTTTCCCTTCTAGAACATCTCCTGGTTTAATGGCACTGAGTTTATGTTTCTTCTTCTCTCTTTTTTCTTCTTCTAAAACAGCTTTATGCGATAAAATCACTCGATTTTTTTCTTTATCTAGCTCAACAATTTTAAAATCTAATGATTTTCCTACATAATCTGAAAAATCATCGATGTACTCGTCAGAAACCATAGATGCTGGAATAAATCCTCTTACTCCTACGTCTGCAACTAATCCGCCTTTAACAACTTCCGTAATCAAAGCATGTACTCGTTCACCAGATTCAAATGATTGGTAAAGTTTTTCCCATGCTTTTTCGGCATCAATTCTTCTTTTTGATAAAATTAAAGCATCTTCTTCTATTTTTATTACTTTTAATGTTAGTTCTACACCTTTAGTGACGACATCTGATGCCTTTTCTACATGAATATTTGATAATTCACTAATAGGAACGATACCGTCAACTTTACTATTTGGAATATTAACATAAACTTGCTTATCTTCTACTTTTGTAACTTGTCCGACCACAATATCTCCAATTTTGAATGGATTGACTTGTATTTGGTTCATATCCTCAGTCATTATAATTCCTCCTCGTTCGGAAATTCCTTTTTTCTAACTTCTTACAATTTGTACTATTTGTCAAGAGTATGGAAGCTTATTTATAGCGGTCCAATAGTTCTTTAATATGGGACATAATTACTTCGGTTACTTCGTCAGCGCTTTTCTTTTCCTCTCT
>JGI1652J44930_10000113_pt1 | contig 30370 bp, 34 predicted proteins | sample NewIslsDNAsample_FD_44930 | JGI IMG/M metagenome (IMG submission 44930)
TAATCACTTTCTTTTGAAATTTCAATTAATCCGTAGTGAATGAGCGCTCCCGCCATGTCAATGCCTACGGCTGGCACGGTCGGCTGCAAATTTAATTTTGTAAAGTCTGCCAAAGAACTCAAATATGAACCAGCGAGTATATTTCCGATTTCTTGAAAAGCGCTCATCGCTAACTCGTCGTACGGAGGATGCTCAAAATCAACCGGTTTTCCAGTGATTTCCGTTAGCAGTTTTGAAGCCTGATCGACTGTCAATACAAAAAACATGCTTCCAGGTGCATCGCCTTCAATTCGGAAAAAAACGGCTGCAATTAGTGCTTCTTCTCCCCCGAAAAGCTGTGTAATTTCATGAAGCGGCATGATGCTGGCGCTTGGAACTTTCATATCAACGCTGCTATTCAAAAGCTCCGATAATGCCGTTGCGGCATGGCCAGCACCAATATTGCCGATTTCTTTTAAAATATCCAAATGAAAAGAATTGATTTTTGACAGCATCGTTCCTACGCCTCAATATTAGCGATTGCCGCTAATTCTTCAGCATTTAGCACTTTGTTTAGATTTAAAAGAATTAACAGCCGATCGTCTAGCTTCGCAACTCCACGGATATAATCGGATTCAATTTTTCCAACCACTTCAGGCGGTTGCTCTATTTTTTCCGTCGGAATGTCGATAACATCGTTCGCAGAATCAACAATCAAACCGACTTCTTTGTCATCGACTTGAACGATAATGATTCTTGTGCTGTCCGTATATTCGGTCGTTTCAATCGAAAATCTTTCTTTCAAATCGATTATCGGTGTAACGACTCCTCTTAAATTAATGACGCCTTTGACAAAATCCGGCATTTTCGGAACGCGCGTAATATGAATCATGCGCTCAATCGATTGCACTTGATGAACGTCGACACCGTATTCTTCGTCGTTGAGCTGAAAAATTACCGCTTTAATCATTTGTTCATTTTCCGCCATACTTCTACTCCCCTTTTCGATTATTTAATCAATGCGTTGCAATCAATAATTAATGCTACTTGTCCATCTCCGAGAATCGTTGCGCCTGAAATCGCAAATACATTCGTCAAGTAGTTTCCTAGCGATTTTAAAACGACTTCTTGTTGTCCTATAAATTCATCGACGACAAGAGCAGCCATTTTTTCGCCTTTTTTCACGATTACGATCGAATAAAATTCATCCGTTTGTTTGCTGTCAGGAACTTCGAATAATTCATTCAGGAAAATCAATGGAACAACTTTTCCGCGAAAATCGATCACTTTTTGATTGTGCGCATGGAACATATCCTTTTCGCTTATAATCGCCGTTTCGATAATCGAAGAAAGCGGAATCGCATATTTTTCAGAACCGATTTCCACAAGCAGCACGGAAATGATCGACAACGTTAGCGGAAGCTGAATAATGAAGCGGCTTCCTTTTCCTCGTTCTGATTCGACAAATACCGTTCCCCCGAGCGCTTCTATTTTCGTTTTGACAACGTCCAGACCGACACCGCGTCCAGATACGTCAGAAACGACTTCAGCCGTGCTGAATCCCGAAGCAAAAATCAGCTGGAAAATTTGTTCATCTGTCAACCGTTCCGCTTCACTCGGTGTTACAACACCATTTTCGATCGCTTTTTTCAATACTTTCTCTACGTTGATGCCAGCACCGTCATCTTCGACTTCAATAAAAACGTGGTTACCGCTTGAGTAAGCTTTCAAAATGACATTGCCCACCGGATCTTTTCCGTTTTGTTTCCGAACTTCAGGCGGTTCAATGCCGTGATCAAGAGAATTGCGGATTAAATGGACAAGCGGATCGCCGATTTCATCGATGACCGTTCGATCCAACTCCGTTTCCGCGCCAATGATTTCAAAGTTTACTTGTTTGTTGAGTTCTTTTGACAAACTTCTGACCATACGCGGGAAACGGTTAAATACCTGCTCGATCGGCATCATGCGCATCGTTAAAATGATGTTCTGCAAATCGCTGGAAATTCGCGACATTTTTTCGACGGTTTCACTTAATTCTTTCACGTTAAGATCTTTTGAAATCTCTTCTAACCGCCCGCGATCGATAACTAGCTCTTCAAACAAATTCATCAGTTGATCGAGGCGTTCAATGTTTACGCGGATCGTTTTTGAGCTGGCTGCATTTAATTTTGTCTTCACGGAAGGTTTGGCTTGTTTCTTGTCATTTTCAGCTTTTGGCGCTTCTTTTTTCTCCTCTTCTTTTTGTTCTTCTGTTTGCGCAGGAAGAGCTGCTGATAGCGCTTCATCGCTTAATACGGAAATTTCAACTTTTTCTATTTCAGAGACTTTCATGATTTTCTTTTCAATGTCTTCTTTGCTTTCTTTTGTTACATAAATAAGCGTAAATTCATTTTCAAAGTTTTCTTCTTCCAGTTTTTCTACTGATGGTTCCGATTTAATGACTTCGCCGTTTTTGTCCAAAATCTCGAAAACCATATATGCTCTTGCTGCTTTAAGCAAACAGTCTTCTCTTAAATAAACGGTAATCACCAACGGCTGAAAACCTTGTTCTTTTGATTGAACAATAACCGTTTTTTCATATTCATTGATTTCTAAGTTTTTTGTTTCACTGTCAGCTGTAGCTGCACTTGAAACTTGCTGTCCTGCACCAGCCGTTTGGACCGGTTTTCCTTTGTCAATCTGATCCAACTGTTCGATTAAATGGCTGACATCTTGCTTTCCGTCTCCGCCCGAACTGATCGATGCCACCATGCTTTCCAAAGTTTCGACAGCGCTTAACAAAACATCCAAAAGCTGCGAAGTCACATTGAGCTCTTCATTCCGAATTCGGTCGAGAACGTTTTCCATCTTATGCGTTAAATCTGCAATGTCTTCAAAGCCCATCGTTGCTGCCATGCCTTTTAGCGTATGGGCAGAGCGGAAAATTTCGTTTACGTATGAAAGTTCATCCGGATTTTTTTCCAATTCTAGCAAATTGTCATTAATCGATTGCAAATGTTCATTACTTTCATCCAAAAACAAGTCCAAATATTGATTCGTTTCCAAGAGACTCCCTCCTCAGTCTACCTGCTTCATAATTGCTTGATGAATATATGGCAATTCAACAACCTCATCAACGAGGTTTTCTTTAATCACGGATTTCGGCATTCCAAACACAATGCATGTTTTTTCTGATTCTGCTATTGTATAAACATTATGTTTATGGGTTTGTTTCAGCTGTTTCAGACCATATGTACCATCGGAACCCATTCCTGTTAAAATCGCAGTTATGATTCGGTAGTCTTTCAAGTCTTTTAAAGATAGAAACAAGCGATCGACCGATGGTCGATGACCTTTTATCGGCTCCGTTTCATCTAGTTTTATTTGCAGTTGCGAGCCGCTTTCTGTTACAGTCATATGCTTTCCGCCTGGAGCGATGTAAGCCGTGCCATTTCTGACGATTTCATTATGTTCGGCTTCTTTGATTTCAATATCCGCCATCGAATTTAACCGCTCAGCTAGTTGTTTCGTAAACACAGGCGGCATGTGCTGCACGACAAAAATCGGCGTAGCAAAATCTTTCGGAAACTGCGGAAGAATTTGCTGCAGTGCGCGAGGCCCTCCTGTGCTCGTACCGATGCAAACGATCTGTTTTATCGTCATTCAATCTACCTCTTCTTTAATTTCGATAGAAATAGTTTTGAAAACTTGGAAATGAAACTATCAAAACTTGGTTTCTCATCTAGCTGATTGCCGGTAAATGAATATACGAGTTTATCCATTGAATGGCTGATTTTTGATTTCGGTGCGTAGAGCAAAAATGGCACTTGTGCTTGCACCGCTTTTGATACAGTCCGATCAAACGGAAGCGTCCCGACGATCGAAACATCCAAATTTAAAAACTCACGAGCCGTTCTTTTAAACCGGGTAGCAGTTTCATAGCCTTCATCTTCACTATCGCAAGAATTGACGATAATTTGAATCGGCAGATGCCCATGAGCTTGCACCGTTTTAATCAAGGCATATCCATCGGTAATCGATGTCGGTTCCGGCGTTAAAATGACGAGCATTTCGTGACTGGCTAAAATAAAATTCAAACTGTCTTTTGAAATGCCAGCCCCTAAATCAAAAAATATGTAGTCGTACTGATAGTTAATTTGTTCCAATTGTTTCACGAAATAGGAAAATTGAATGCTGTCTAGTTCAAAAAACTTTGAAATGCCGCTTCCCCCGGCGATGATCGATATGCCTGCGGGTCCTTCGGCAATGATGTCGAAAATCGACAACTCTTGTTCGATCATATCGATAATCGTTTTGTTCGCTTTCACGCCAGTAACAATATCGATATTCGCCATTCCGATATCCAAATCGATAATCAACACTTTTTTCCCCAGCTTGCTTAATCCGATCGCCAAATTGACCGAAATGTTTGTTTTTCCAACTCCACCTTTGCCGCTAACAACAGAAACAACTTTCGTATCTTTTCCCGTTCGTTTTTGTTCGACTTGTCTTCTTAATGATTCAGCCTGATCATACATTTTCGACACCCTCAAACAAACATTCAACGATGTAATCGGTCGAAGGTACGATGATATCTTCTGGGACATTTTGCCCATCTGTAATGTATGCCAATCCTAGCGAAAACTCATCCATGACATTAATGATCGCGCCATAACTTGACGTTTCATCTTTTTTTGTAAAAATCACTTTTTCGATTGGAAAATGATTGAACTGCTGAATGATTTCACGCATATCTTCATACTTGGACGTTAACGACAATACGAGATACGTTTCCATTTCTTCATTGAAATCGATAATGTTTTTCAGCTGTTCAACATATTGTTTGTCCCTGAAATTTCTTCCAGCCGTGTCGATAATGACTAAATCAAAATGGCGAAACTTTTCATTCGCTTCTTTAAAGTCATGCAAGTTGTAAGCTACTTCAACGGGAACATTTAACAATTCCGCATACGTTTTCAGTTGGTCGATGGCGGCAATTCGATACGTATCTGTCGTGATAAACGCGACTTTTTTGTTGTCTTTTAGAACGGCTTTGGCGGCGATTTTTGCGATCGTTGTCGTTTTTCCGACACCAGTCGGACCAATGATATTGAGCAGCCGTTTTTCATATTGAAAACCGCCGATTTTTCTGGTCTTAAGCAAATGAGTTAAAAATTCGCTCACCCATTTTTTTTGGACATCAAAAGGGATGGCGCGCATCTGTTGCTGTTCATATCGTTTCATTAAATTTTCATTGATTCGTTCGATAAGCGCCGGGTGGAGATCATGTTTTTGCAAAATTTGACTCACTTCAAAAATTTGATTATTATTTTCTATCGACTGTTTTTTCATTTGTTTTAATTCTTTTTTCAGTTCACGGATTTCCGTAAGCAACGCTTCATTTTGTCGGCCAACTTGTTTTGCTGCTGGCGTTTTTGTTTTCACTTTTTTCTGATGTTCATCAACAGCTGCGATCACCTCGATCTTCTTTTTTGCAAACAAGCCGAAAAAACCGCCGGTTGAAATGTTCTTCGACACGAGGATGACCGCATCTTCCCCCAGTTCCTTTCGAATTTTTTCCATCGCTTCAGGCATGGTAGAGGCTATAAATTTTTTGACTTTCATTACAGATTCACCACCCCTACGCTTTGTACTTCGACGTCAGGCTCCAATTCGTTGTACGATAGAACAGCAACATCTGGCATGTATCGTTCGATTAACTGTTTGACATACATGCGAACGGCAGGCGAGCATAAAATGACAGCTGCATTTTCCCAAGCAATTTTTTCAATTTCATTTTTTATGCTTTGGAAAATCGTTTCGCTTTCGACTGGATCCATCGCCAGATAACTACCATGCTCTGTTTGTTTAATTGAATCCGCAATCGCTTTTTCGACCGAACCGCCTAAAGTCAAAACTTTAATCACGCCGTTTTCATTGACGTATTGATTTGTAATTTGCCGTGACAAGGATTGTCTCACATATTCCGTCAACAATTCCGTATCTTTCGTCATCCGAGCAAAATCGCCCAACGTTTCAAAGATGACAGGCAAATTGCGGATTGATACTTTTTCTTTCAACAGTTTTGCCAGCACTTTCTGAATATCGCCGATCGTTAAATGTTCCGGTGTCACTTCTTCGACTGTCGTTGGATGCGTTTCTTTCAAATGATCGACCAATTGTTTCGTTTCTTCTCTGCCGAGCAATTCATACGCATATTTCTTGATCACTTCTGTCAAATGCGTCGAAATGACTGACGGTGGATCCACGACCGTGTATCCAGCCAATTCCGCTTTTTCCTTCATTTCTTCATTAATCCAAAGAGCTGGCAGCCCAAAAGCCGGTTCTGTCGTTGGAATGCCTTCTATCGATTCGTCATCAATTCCTGGACTCATTGCCAGATAATGGTCAAGCATGATTTTGCCGCTTGCAACGGGATTTCCTTTAATTTTGATGCGATATTCATTCGGTTCAAGCTGAATGTTATCGCGGATTCTTACAACTGGTATCACCAGACCGAGTTCAAGTGCCAGTTGCCGGCGTATCATTACGATGCGATCGAGTAAATCTCCGCCTTGATTCACATCCGCGAGTGGAATCAGCCCGTAACCGAATTCAAATTCAATCGGATCAACATCAATTAAATCCATAACGCTTTCAGGGCTTTTAAACTGTTCAGTTTTCATTTCATCGACTTCTTCTAGATCAAGCTTGTCTTTCTCACGCTCTTGCCGCATCATAACAAAACCGCCAGCTGCTACAGCAAGGGCAATCGGTATTGTGATGATGTCATTGATAGGTGTTAATATTCCCAATAGAAAAATGGTAATACCAGCGACGATCAGCATATTTGGATAAGACAGCAGCTGGCCAGTCACTTCTTCTGACAAATTTCCTTCCGACGCCGCTCTTGTTACAACGATTCCAGTCGCTGTAGAAACGATCAATGCAGGTATTTGTTGGACGAGTCCGTCACCAACCGTCAATAGCGTGTATGTATTCACCGCTGTGCCAAGATCCATATCCATTTGCATCATGCCGATAATAATTCCGAAAATGATATTTAAAATCACGATTATAATCGCTGCGATCGCTTCTCCTTTGACGAACTTGCTCGCACCGTCCATCGCGCCATAAAAATCCGCTTCTTGTTCAATTTTTTTTCTGCGCTCTTTTGCTTCCGCTTCGGAAATCATGCCGGCATTTAAATCAGCATCGATGCTCATCTGTTTTCCAGGCATCGCATCCAACGTAAAACGCGCTGCCACTTCAGAAACGCGTTCGGCACCTTTCGTAATGACGATAAACTGGATAATGATTAAAATTAAAAACACGATAAAACCGACTAGAATATTGCCGCCGACAACAAAATCTCCAAAGGTGTGAATAACGTTTCCAGCTTCTGCTCTGCTTAAAATCGAACGCGTCGTCGAAACGTTCAAACCTAATCGAAACAGCGTCACCAGCAGCAATAGAGAAGGAAAAACTGAAAACTCTAGCGGTTCTTTCATGTTCATCGCAACCAAAATAATCACTAATGCAAACAGAATATTGGTTACGATCAAAAAGTCAAGCAAGACGGGAGGAAACGGAATGACAAGCATTGCTATAATTAAAATGACCCCGACAATGATCGATAAGTTGCGGAACGAGAATGCTGACATGTATATAACCTCCCTTCTCTATATTTTTCGCTTCAAACGATACACGTAAGCTAATATTTCTGCTACGGCTTGAAACAGCTCTTCTGGAATCGTATCGCCAATTTCCGTTTCATGATAAAGCGTTCGCGCCAACTGGCGGTTTTCCACGATGACAACATCGTTCGCTTCAGCAATCGATTTGATTTTCAATGCGATATAGTCGACGCCTTTCGCCACCACTTGCGGCGCTTCCATTTCAGCTTCGTCATATTTTAATGCAACAGCATAATGGGTCGGGTTCGTAATGACAACATCAGCTTTTGGAACTTCCTGCATCATCCGCTGCATCGCCATTTGACGCTGCCGTTCCTTGATTCTTGAACGAATTAATGGATCCCCTTCAATTTTTTTGTATTCGTCTTTCACTTCCTGCTTGGACATGCGGATACTTTTTTCAAAGTCAAATTTTTGATAGGCATAATCCAAAATTGCTAGAAAGATTAATAGAATCGAAGTAAAAAACCCCATTTTTACTGTCAAATCGCCGATGACGGCCAACGTCGTTTCCGGAGACGTCAATGTTAGACGAAACACGTCTTCTTTATTCAGCCAGAGAATCGTAAACGTGACGATCGCCACGAAAGCGATTTTCAGCATCGCTTTCAACAGTTCTACAAGTGCACGAACGGAAAAAATCCGTTTCGCACCTTGAATCGGGTTGATTCGTTCCAATTTAAACACGAGCGGTTTCGTTGTAAACAAAACTCCCACTTGGATATAATTGCTAAACAATGCACCGACAAAAGCTGCCAAAAATATTGGCAAAAGAATTTTGGCAACGTGAACGATTAAGTCATACACAACTAGACGGACGGATTCTTCGGTGACTCCCATCAGCATGTATTCATTAAACGTCATTTCAAAAATTTTAAAAATGTCGTCCCTTAAGTAACTGCCAAAAAACCAAAAAAAGGTGAAAACAAAAAGCAAAATAATTGCAGTGTTCACGTCGCTGCTTTTGGCGACCTTACCTTCTTTACGTACTTCCTGGCGTTTCCGCGGCGTAGCTTTTTCAGTTTTTTCCTGCGCGAAAAATTGCAAATCGAGTTGTAAATATGACAAGCTTACGCGCCTCCAATAAGCCTCATTAACGTCTTCATAACGGTAAACATTTCTTTAAACATGTAATTGACCATTGAAAATATGACGGAAAAAGAAACGAGCAAAACGATCAAACTGACAAAAATTTTTATCGGCAACCCTACGACGAAAACGTTTACCTGCGGTACAGTTCTAGCAATAAATCCAAGTGCGATATCAACTAAAAATAAAGATGCAACGACAGGCACTGCCATTTGAAACGCAATGATAAACATTTGCACAAACGCTTGTGTGATGTGTTTTGCAACTTGTCCATCAGCAAACGGAAAAAACCATTTATCGACTGGAATGAAAGCGTAGCTATGAAAAATGCCGTCTAGTAAAATCAAATGGCCATCAACCGATAATAAAAACAACAATGCAAGTACGTAAAAAAACTGTCCCAGCAATGGGGTTTGTATTCCGGTCTGGGGATCAACGACATTTGCAATCGCAAACCCCATTTGAAAATCGATTAATCCACCAGCAACTTGAACAGCGTAAAGAATCAGCATCGCAACGAGTCCAATCCCTACGCCGACCATCGCTTCCTTAATGATGAGCAAAAAATATGTCCAATCAATCGCAAGCTCTTTCTCGATGTCGATCGTAAAACTCGCAAAAAAAGCGAGTGCAGCTGAAATTATGATTTTATTTAGTATCGGTATATTTCGATAAGAAAACAAAGGAGCTGAAACAAAAAACGCGCTGATTCTAGCAAAGATAAGCAATAATACTGGCAAATTTTCGTTTAAATACTGCATTAGTTGTTCCATCAGCTAACAAACCTCTGCAAATTTGAAAACAAATCGTAAGTAAAATTCAGAAGTTGTGACAACATCCATGGTCCAAAAAAGATGACAGATACAAAAACAGCAATAATTTTTGGAATAAACGCCAATGTCTGTTCCTGGATTTGCGTCGTCGCCTGGAAAATGCTGACGATTAATCCAACTGCCAAAGCGATCAGCAATAACGGCGCTGCAATCAAAATCGTTGTAAAAACAGCACGTTCCGCCAATGTCAGAACAAAATCTGGAGTCACTTCAAATCACCTACTTCGCTTTGCTAAATAGACTATTGATAACTGAGCAGCAATGACTGAACGATTAAATACCAACCATCAACTAACACAAACAGCAAAATTTTAAATGGCAATGAAATCATAATTGGAGGCAGCATCAGCATCCCCATGGACATCAGCACACTGGCAACGACCATATCGATGATTAAAAACGGGATAAAAATCATAAATCCGATTTCAAACGCTGTTTTCAGTTCACTAATGACAAATGCAGGAACCAAAACCGTCAATGGAATATCTTCAATCGATTCTGGCCGTTCCATTTTTGAGTAATCCATAAATAATGCCAAATCTTTTTGCCTTGTATACTTTGCCATAAATTCCTTCATTGGCTTCGTGCCTTCTTTAAATGCTTCCTCTGCTGTCAGCTCCCCGCTTCTTAATGGTTTGATCGCATGTTCATTCACATCATAAAAAACGGGAGCCATGACAAAGAAAGTTAGAAATAATGCTAAACCAATCAACACCTGGTTCGGTGGCATTTGTTGAGTCGCAAGCGACGTTCTCACGAACGATAAAACGACTACGATTCTAGTAAAACAAGTCATCAAGACTAAAATTGCAGGAGCCAATGAAAGAACTGTAAGTAGAAGCAATAATTGCACTGTTGTTGTTAAAGTTTCCGGTCGATTGAACAAATCCGGTATTAATTCATTCATCTTTTGACTCCTTTTTCTCTACACTGGAATACACTTTTTTTCGTTCTTCGACGATTTTTTTCAACTGCTTATCGAGAATGGATGTAAACTTTTCGCCTTTTGCCTTTCCTATCGTTTTATTCGCTATCCATTCCTTTGATTTCGTCAGAATGTCTTCTTGTTGTAGAGAAGCTTCGCGTTCTTCAATAAATTGTTGGATTTCCTTTTCATCACTGATTTCTTTCAACAAATGAATGGAATCGGAAACTCCAACGACTAACAGACGCTTTCCGACTTTAATCAGCTGAATCGAGCGGTTTTGGCCAACTGAAATTCCGCCCAGTGACTCCAGAGAACGGGTTCCGTGAAAAGTCCGTGTTCGTTTGTTGATGAATTTTGCTAATGCATAAATCAAAAAGATAATAAATATAAGCGCAATAAACATGCGAAACAAAGGAAAAGAAATATTGTTTGTGCTTTCCTCATCAGTTTCATTTAACGAATTTGACGTTTTATCTTGCACATCTTTCGATTCGGTTTGTTCCGACTTTAGCCATTCGTCAACCGTTTTTTCCTTTGCCGTGACTGCCAGTGGATGTTGAATGCCAACGATCAAGGCGAAACACAGTGCGATCAAGATTTGTTTTTTAATCAATCGGAGCACCTACTCAGCCTAATGTCTTTTTGATCGCTTCCAACACGCGATCCGCTTGGAAAGGCTTTACGATAAAGTCTTTCGCGCCGGCTTGAATCGCATCGATAACCATCGCTTGTTGTCCCATGGCTGAACACATAATAACTTTTGCATTCGGATCGATTTCTTTGATTTTTTTCAACGATGTAATTCCATCCATTTCAGGCATCGTAATATCCATCGTAACTAAATCTGGCTGCAGTTCTTTATACTTTTCAACCGCTTCCGCTCCATCTGCAGCTTCTCCGACAACTTCGTAGCCATTTTTCGTTAGAATGTCTTTGATCATCATGCGCATAAATGCTGCGTCATCTACAATTAAAATCCGATTTGCCATCTGTTGATTCCTCCTGCTTCATTCTATTGTAAGTTTCGAATTCGTTCTTTCTGGCTAATAATTTCGGTCACGCGAACACCAAAATTTTCGTCAATGACTACAACTTCGCCTTTTGCGATCAATTTGTTGTTCACTAGAATATCGACTGGTTCTCCCGCTAGTTTATCCAGTTCGACAATTGAGCCTGTCGACAGATTTAAAATATCGCGAATCGCTTGTTTTGTTCGACCTAATTCAACAGTAACAGACAAAGGAATGTCAAGCAACATATCCAAGTTTTGCGTTTCCACACTTGGTTCGTTTGTCTGATCGAAACTTGAAAAAGCGGCTGGACGTATCGATGACGGATCGACTTGATTGAGACGATTTGTGCTCGAGACGCTCTCCTGGTTCATTTGCACCTGAGTTCGATTTTCTTGAATAACAGGTTCTTTCTTTTCCATGATCGATTCGGATTTCAGCTCCTTTTCTTCGTTATCAGCGATCGGGTTCAACAGCTCGCTGACCATTTTTTTGGCAAACGGAATCGGCAAAATTTGCATGATTTTCGAATCGATTAAATCGCCAACTTTTAGTGAAAATGAAACTTTTACGAGATAGTCTTCATCTGGAATTCTATCCGTGCCTTCTCCTTTTTTCACATTTAACTTTTCTATCGTTGGTGGAGAAATATCAACTTTTTTGTTAAAAATTGTCGACATCGAAGTTGAAGCCGAACCCATCATTTGGTTCATCGCTTCTTGAATTGCTGACAATTGAATTTCATTCAGGCTTTCATCCGATATGTTCGTACCGTCGCCGCCAAGCATTAAATCTGCGATAATTTTCGCATCGCTTTCATGAATGACCAGCACATTTTCTCCTTCAAATCCTTCCGTGTATTTTACGTTTACAGCAACGTTTGGCTCAGGAAATTCTTCCGCTAAATTATCTCTTACAATCAAGGATACAGAAGGAGTGGTAATGTCGACTTTATGGTTCAATAACATTGAAAGCGCCGTTGATGCACTCCCAAAAGAGATATTGCCCATTTCCCCTAGTGCATCTTGTTCAATGACCGTTAAATAATCTTCAAGTTTGACTTCTTTTCCTTCTTTTTTCTCCGTTTCCTGATTTTGCTGAGGTTCTGCTTCATTTTTTTCTGCACCGCTGCTTCCCTTTAGCAATGCATCGATTTCTTCTTGCGAAAGCATTTCATCATTCATCATTGTTCACTCCTTCTTTTATCACGTCCAAAATTTGAATCGCCAATTTATTGTTGCTCGTTCCAGGCTGAGCCAAGAACTTCGTTTTTTCGCCGACTTTAACCGTCAACGGCTGATTGATTTTTTGCCGCAACGGAATGACATCGTTCACGCTTAAATTCAAAAACTCCTGAATGGAGATTTCCGTTTCGCCAAGTAAAGCAATAATCGGCAATTTAGCCTGTTTAATCCGCCGTTTCAGTGATTCGACTTCAACTTCCGAGCTTTTCTTTTGACTGTTTTGCATCCAATAATGGATCGACAGATTCGGAATAATCGGTTCCAGAACGACGTGTGGAATGCAAATGTTCATCAATCCGCTCGTTTCAGCGATCGTCATCGATAAAGATATGACAACAACCGTTTCATTTGGCGAGACGAGCTGAAGAAACTGAGGATTGACTTCAAAATCGAGCATTCTCGGCTCAAGTTTAATAATCGATTCCCACGCTTCCTGAAAAGACTCCAACGAGCTTTCAAACATTTGGCTCATCAGCTTCATTTCAATTTCCGTCAAATTTTCAACCTTATTGACGCTTTCGCCTTTTCCACCCAGCAGACGATCTAGCATAGCAAAGGAAATGTTGGGATTCACTTCAATCAGCATGCGTCCATCAAGCGGTGGAGCTTCAAAAATATTCATGATCGTCATTGAAGGAACGGAACGAATGAACTCTTCATACGGCAGCTGTTCCACCGATACAACACTGATATCAACGTATGTACGCAATTGCGCCGAAAACAAAGTGGTTAACAGGCGAGCAAAATTCTCATGAATTCTCGTCATGCTGCGAATTTGATCTTTTGAAAATCGCAGTGCCCGCTTAAAATCATAGATTTTCACTTTTCGTTCCGATTCTTCTTTTTTCAATTCTTCTGCGTCCATTTCGCCAGTAGAAAGCGCAGAAAGAAGCGCATCGATTTCCGTTTGTGACAAAATATCCGCCAAAGGGCCTCACCTCTGTTTTTAGCCTAAAACCCAATTCTATTGAATGATTTTTTCTATCGTATAAATTTGCACGACTTTTCCATCTTCCAAAATATCGTTAATTCCTTTGCTTAACGTTTCTTCCAATTGCGCTATTTTTTTCTGTGATGTAAAGTCTTCCGCATTCATTTCCGTTAAAGAGTTATAAATGATATCGTAAACTTGGAAATCGCGTTTTTCGATTTCCTCTTTTGCTTTTTTGTTGTCGAGCTGAATCTGGAATTGAATCCGGACGTATTTATTGTCTTTCGTATTTGTCGTTATTTCTTTCGTCTGCCAGGATGATGCGACGATATAATCGATCGACTGTTTGTTGGAATCATCATTCAGTTTGAAATATACAATGACAGCTACTAGTGCAATGATAATAATCGTAAGCATCATAACAATCATTGAGAAAACCAATCTGTTTTTAACCAATCATTGACCCTCCAAACTTTTTCGAAAACCTAGTACGTTGATTTTTTTGTAAAAATGAATCGTTTTGCGGATGACTTCCGCTTCCGATTCTTTTACTACAATAATGTCACCAGTTGTTAGTTTTATCGTTGTGTCAGGAAACGATTGAACTTGAAGTATGTATAAAGCATTCAAAGTAAATTTTTCACCGTTTAAACGCGTCAGCTCAATCATTGGTTATATCGGGCTAAGATAAAAATCTTAGCCCATACCTCCTTCTATCGTTTTAGATTGACGAGCTCTTGTAAAATTTCATCCGATGTTGTAATGATTCTCGTGTTCGCTTGGAAACCGCGCTGAGCAACGATCATTTCTGTAAATTCTTCTGAAAGATCAACGTTCGACATTTCTAGCGTTCCGCCATTGATCGTTCCCATATCTTGACCAGCGATTCCGACATTTGGCACACCGGAGTTATTTGACACTTGGTAGAGGTTTTCACCAACTTTTGTTAGACCTTCTGGGTTATTGAAATTAGCGAGTGCAATTTGTCCCAGCAATTGAACTTGCCCGTTCGAATACACTCCGAAAATTTCTCCCGCTGAAGATACATTAAAACCTTCTAAAAATCCTTCCGTATTTCCATTAATCGTATCGACATCTATCGTTGATAGAGAACCGTATTGAGTCACATTTCCAAAGTCGACTGTAATGTTTAATGGCTGAGCGTTGCCAGTGTATCCAGGCGTGAGCTGCTGCGGCTGAAGATTAATCGTAAACGAAGCATCAGTATTTTCTTCCACTTCACCTTTTGTATTGAACGTAATATTGCCTAAGCTTTGGAATGTGTACTGATCATTGTTTGCTGGCAGTAAATATCCCGCTTGCCATTCTGTGCTGCTTATTTTTTGCAAGACAATCTGCAAATCATGCCGGTTGCCGAGTGAATCAACGACTTTCATTGTTAGTGAAGCGCCGCTTTTCAATCCTTCTTTCAATTTCTTAGCATCGAGCGTAGCACCGTCCGTAAACAGTCTGCCGTTCGTTGCATCAGCAATTTCCGTATTCGCATACAGATTGCCTTTAAACGTAATGTTTGTTGTTGCACTCGGTGCAATAATTGATCCGGCAGCAATTCTTAATCTGCTTAGTTGGGAATAATCGATAACACCAGCTGCATCGGCTGCATAGCCTTGGACATACAAACCGTCAGCATTTACAAGATAGCCGTTTGAGTCGAGATAGAAGTTGCCCGCTCTCGTATAATAAGATAATTGGCCATCGTTGACGATAAAGAAACCGTCACCGGAAATTCCTAAATCGAGTGAACGACCAGTAGTTTGCAAGCTTCCTTGCGTATGAATCTGATCGATCGTTGCCACCTGTGAACCTAACCCTACTTGTTTCGGATTCGTTCCACCGCGGTTTACCTGAGGTGAACTTGCACCTTGAATTTGCTGGCTGATCATGTCTTTAAACGTGACTCTGCTTTTCTTGAATCCATATGTATTGACATTCGCGATGTTGTTCCCAATCACATCCAGTTTTGTCTGAAAGTTTTTAAGCCCGCTGATCCCGGAATACATTGAACGCAACATATTTTCATACACTCCTTTTTTATTAATTTTGACTGCATCCGTCGTTCTGCAGCCGGCAGGCCTCCTGAACGGTCCGGCCTATTCTTCGATGACGATGGTTCCGTCTATGTTTGTAAACACATGTTCACTGGCACTTTTCCGATCTAGCGCCGTAATGATGACTTTTTTCGATGTACTGACGACAAATGCCGCTTGATTAGTTAAAACTAACGCTTCTTTTACCCCTTTTTGTTCTGCTTGATGAACTGCTTTTTCAACTTTTTTCCACATTTCATTTGACAGATGGATATTTCTTTCATACAAACGATTTTCCGCATGTTTGCTTAATTTTAAATTTGCCGTTTTTGTTAATTCCGTTTTTAGCAGTTGATTGAAAGCAGAATCTTTTGGTAAAATTTTGGATTGTATTTTTCTTTTTTCATATAAATGTAACGGCGAAATTGGTTGATGAACGTTAAAATTCATTGCTTTCACCTTTATTTGTCAGTAGATGGTTCTTTTTTCTCGCGAATTTCAAAGACGTATTCAGGCTTGACTTGATCCCCATTATCCAATTCGAATGCAATATTTCCGCCTTTAAACGAAATTGCTTTAACGATTCCCGTTTTTTCAACTTGTTCTCTCGTACCGTCTTCTTTTTCTATATACTCGACATATTTAATTTCTTTGCCAATAACTTGGCTGCTTTGAATAATCGCCGCATTTGTTTGAGAAGTAATAAATTGTTCAAACATTCTTGACATGTTAATCAACTGTTCCAAGCTTGAAAATGTCGCCATTTGAGAAATAAATTCACGATCTTCCATTGGATTTAACGGATCTTGATTTTGCAACTGGGCGATTAACAGTTTTAAAAATTCATCTTTGCCGAGACTGCTATTTCCGGTCGTTCGTTGAGGAATGTTTGATAAATAGAGGGACTCGTCGATGATTGTATTGTTCATAAATCGACCCACCTTTACAAAATTAGCGATTCAAGCCATTCTTTAAAAGACTGTTCTTCATCGTCTTGATGTTCTTCTTCACGAACGAATGGATGCGTTTCGCGGTCTTGGTTGTCCCGCTCCTGTGCATCAGCATGTTCCTGTTCCTGTTGATGTTCGGCAGTTAAATTCGAGGTGATTTCAATTTTTTCAATTTGGATATTTTGCGCGATTAACGCATGGCGCAATTGATGCAATTGCGATTCCATCAATTGTTTTGCTGCTTCCGTCTGCGTTGTAATTTTTGCGATCAGCACGCCATCGTGATGAATCAATCTGATTGAGAGGCGGCCTAAATGTTCAGGATATAGTCTCAACTGCAATTCTGTCAGTCCGTTTTTAAACATCCGCAAATTGGTGCGCATAAGTATTTTTTCAAATTCTTTAACGAATGTAGCGGAGTCTGTTTCATCGATTAATTGAATTCTCCACTCCAATTGCTGAATGCGATCCATCGCCGTTTGCTGGAATGGAATGCCTTGTTTCGGCAGTTGAACTGATTTGTTTTCTAGACCTTTATTTTCTAAAAAATGTTGCTTTGGATGATCATGATTTTGCAAGTTTGTTTTCAACTGTTGAACGATTTTTTCAACCGCTTGTTCAATGTTTTTAAGCTGCATTGATTCTTCATTTAACGGTTGATGCAAATGGTTTTTTTGTTGCATTTGCTGTGTGGCAAGTGATTCTGCTAAACTTAAAAATCGGTAAAATGCTTTTAATGTTTCACGATTTGCTGTCAATGGATTTCCATCAATCTGGCTCGTATCCAAATCGATTGCTGCTTTTGCTGTTCCAAAAACCGACGCAATGAGACGGGATAGCTGGTCTGTTTCTATTGCTTCATCCTCGTCTTCATGCAATTGATATTGCTCAATCAATTGCTGGAATTGTTCAAGCGCCGGATATAGAATATCAGCAAATTCCTCGCCTAATATTTCATCTAGTTCTTCTTTCGGTTTTCCGAAAAGAAGAGGGAGAATAACTTCCAATTTTTCGCTGATATCTGCGAGACTGACAGATGATTCACTTATCTCCTCGTTTCCTTTAAACTCTTTAACTTTTTGTCCCAATAACTGCTGAAAACTTGAATGGCCAAAAATCTGCGCCGATGCTGATGGAGTCGGAACAATTTGTTCATTTGCTTGAGTCAAACTGCCAAAAGAAGCAAATACATTTGCAACATTCACTCTCTTTCACCTCCTTCCAAAGAATCAGCTTCTTCAGACAACTCCTTCATCAAACTCGAAGCTCTGCGAGGTTCCAATTTTGCTAGAATTCTACCACTATCAGAAGGTTTCATTGCTTTTAGAATTGGAATCACTTCGCTGTTTCTCATCTCCGAAATGATCGATGCAGCTGCTTTCGGAGACATCGATAGAAGCATTTTTGCCGTTTCTTTCACGTTTGAACTTGCTTGCTGTTCTTCAGTTCCCTCTTCATCTTCCAAACGTTTTTCCAGCTTTACGATCGTTTCTTCTGCTTCAATCAGTTCATCTTCTTTTTCACGAAGTTGATCTTCCAATTCTAGAATCGTTCTTTCCTGTTCTTGAATCTTTGCGGTTAAGCGTTCAATTTCGTTTTCCAATCTTTCTGATTGTTTATTTTTCTTTTTTTCGTCTTTCTCATCGTCAATCAAACTAGAAACGATTGGAATGTGCGACCCGATCGACTTCGCTTGATCGATCACGCTTTTTCCCATAAATGTCATGATGACACTGTAAACGATCAAAGCAAAAATCAACGGAATGACGATGACGAAAAAGAACCATTGCAATTTGCTATAAGCCATAGCGTTCACCTAATTTCAGTATTGAGAGTTCATCTAATTGCTTGTTTTCTTCTCTTTTTAATTTCGAGAGAACTTTTTCAATGTATTTCTCTTTTAGCAGTTGATACTTTTTCACTTCGATCGATTTATGTACGATTTCATCCCGCTTCTTTTCCATTTCTGCTCGAGCTCTGTTAACAATCATCTGCTGTTTCAATATGGAGTTGTGAAGCGACTGTAAATGTAAATTATACTGACGAATAACGTCTGCTTGCAGGCCGATTCGCATCTTATGTTCATACTGTTTTTCGATTTCTTCTTTGCGTTTTAACAATTCATAAAGCGTACGCGCTGCGTTTTCAAAATATTGCATCGCCTGTGCAAATTCGATTTCGGACAGATCCTTTTCTTTTTCTTTAATTTTTAACACTTTCTCAAGGCGAAACTGACTAGCCATTCATGATTACTCCTTTTTAAAATGCGTTGTCAGCCATTCAACCGATTGGTTAAACGGAGCAAGCTCATTTACATCCTGTTTCAAATAAGCGACGATTTCATCATACATCTCAATCGCTTCATCAATTTTCGGAGAAGTGCCGCGTTTATATGCTCCGATGTTGATTAAATCTTCTGAGTCTAAATAAGTCGCTAGCAAATCACGGAATTTTTGCGCCGACTCCAAATGCTCTTGACTGACAATCTGGTTCATTAAGCGGCTCACACTTTGCAAAACATTAATTGCCGGATATTGACCTTTGTTTGCCAGTTCACGATCGAGCACAAAATGACCATCTAAAATTCCTCTCACTGTATCAGCAATCGGTTCATTGAAGTCATCGCCATCAACAAGTACGGTGTAAAAAGCAGTGATCGAACCTTTCTCATTCGTTCCAGAGCGCTCCAACATTTTCGGCAATAGGGAAAACACAGAAGGAGTATATCCTTTTGTTGTCGGCGGTTCCCCGACTGCAAGTCCAATTTCACGCTGGGCCATTGCAACTCTCGTAACCGAATCCATCATAAACATGACATTTTTGCCTTGTTCACGAAAATACTCTGCAATCGCGGTCGCCGTTAATGCTCCTTTAATCCGCATAAGCGCTGGTTGATCTGACGTTGCAACAACAACGACGGAACGTTTTAAGCCTTCTTCGCCTAAATCTTTTTCAATAAACTCCAGCACTTCCCGACCGCGTTCACCAATTAACGCGATCACATTGACATCTGCATTCGAATTGCGGGCAACCATTCCAAGCAATGTGCTTTTTCCGACGCCGCTACCGGCAAAAATGCCAATTCTCTGACCTAAACCGACAGAAAGCAACCCATCAATTGCTCGTACTCCCGTTTCCAGTGGTTCTGTAATCCTCCGTCTTTTTAACGGATTAGGTGGAGGGTTCTCTGTCGGATACCAATATAGCCCTTTCGGCAACGGACTGCCATCGAGTCTTTCACCAATGCCGTTTAATACGAGCCCGACCAATTCTGAACCAACCTGAATTTCAAGCGGTTTTCCCGTGTCTTCCACTAAACTTCCGGGTGAGATGTAAGTCACGTTCGTAAACGGCATCAGCAAGACAAATTCATCTCTAAATCCGACAACTTCCGCTAAGATTTTTTGACGTTTGCCGATATGAAGAATACATACATTTCCGATTGACGTTTCTGGCCCTCTTGATTCGATCATCATCCCAATGACTCGAGTAACTTTTCCGTATCGTTTATACGGATTCACTTGTTTGATTGCATTGTATAAAACTTGCTTATTCATTTTGCATTTCCTCGACAATTTGCAGCAGTTGTTTTTTTATCTCGGTTAATTGGCTGTCGACTGATGCATCGATTGTTCCAAATGATGTTTCGATGATACAGGCGTTTTCTTCGAGCTCATCATCCGGATAGATGTAAATATCATTCGAATCATGTAAAATTGCTTCCAGCATTTTTTTCTGGCTTTTCGTAAGTTCAAATTTTGAAGGATGGACAAAAATTTTGATATCTTCATGTTCTCTTACTTCTTTTAATGCCGTTTTTACAAGCTGATTCCAATACTCCGGATCGCTGTCGATCGATTTTCCGACAATTTTTTCAGCAATTTTTACCGCCAAATCAATGATTTCAAGTTCTGCATTTTCAAGTTTTTCAAAGTAATCTTTTCGTGACAAATCAACGATATTCTTAGCTTCCTGGATTAAATTTTCTACGCTTTCTAAACCGTCGTTTCTACCGGCTTCAAATCCTTCTTGATAGCCTTTCACTCGTGCTTCTTCTAGCGCATCGCTCATTTTTTTATGTAAAGATTCTTCTTCTTTAATCATTTCTTCTTTCTTTTTTTGTATTTCTGTATTGGCTTGTTCAATCAATTCTTTTGCTTTTTCCCGTGCTTTTTGAATGATTTCAATTTCCAGCTTTTTTGCTTCCAGCGATACTTCGGCATCGGGATTGGACGAGTTTTCAGTTTCAAATATGCGAGGCTGAATCATTGGTTGAATTTGAATGACTTTCGCTTCATCCCATGTTTTGTTCACCGACTTTATGACATTAACCAATGATGTCATCACCTCCACCGCGCGCAATTACAATTTCACCAGCTTCTTCCAATCGGCGAATGACAGCAACGATTCTCATTTGCGCTTCTTCAACGTCTCTCAATCTCACAGGCCCCATGTATTCAAGTTCTTCTTTGAAGTTTTCAACCATACGCTGAGACATATTGTTGAAAATAACATTTTTGACTTCTTCGCTTGCTGCTTTGAGGGCAAGCAGCAAATCGTCGTTTTCAACTTCACGAATGACTCTTTGAATTGCACGGTTGTCAAGTGTAACGATGTCTTCAAAGATAAACATCCGTTTCTTGATTTCTTCCGCTAATTCAGGGTCCTGAATTTCCAGAGCATCCAAAATCGTTTTTTCCGTTGCGCGATCGACGCTGTTTAAAACTTCTACAACCGCTTCAACGCCGCCGGTTTCCGTGTAATCTTGAGTGACGGTCGTCGACAGTTTCCGTTCGAGAATTTGTTCAACTTCGTTAATGATCTCTGGCGACGTACGATCCATCGTAGCGATGCGTCTAGCGATATCCGCTTGCATTTCCTGCGGCAAATCCGAAAGGATTTGACCGGATACGGCTGGATCCAAATATGACAAAATCAACGCAATCGTCTGCGGATGTTCATTTTGAATGAAATTAAGAATCTGGGCCGGTTCAGCTTTTCTAGCAAAATCAAACGGACGTACTTGCAGCGTCTGCGTGAGCCGNTTGATAATGTTCATTGCTTCTTCTTTGCCTAGCGCTTTTTCAAGCACCGTTTTTGCATAAGCGATTCCGCCTTGCGAAATGTAATCCTGCGCCAATGCAATTTGATGAAATTCTTCGACCACTCTGTCTTTCAAAGTTGAATCAACTTTTCGCATATTTGTAATTTCGAGTGTCATTTTTTCAATTTCTTCTTCTGTTAAATGTTTATAGATTTTCGCTGATACTTCCGGCCCTAAAGCGATTAACAATATGGCCGCTTTTTGTTTTCCGGTTAATCTTTTTGGTTTCATCGCCATCTACACAACCCCTTATTCTTCAGACAACCATGTTCTTAGAAGCTTCACGAAATCTTCCGGTTTTTCATCAGCTAGCTTTTCGATTTGTTTCAAACGTCTTTGCTCTTCTGAATCAGCAGAAACTTCTAAATCCGGAACAGTATCTTCTTCTTCAGCTTCTTCTCCGACCGCTAATTCTTCAACCTCTTCGTATTCATCTTCTTTCTTTCTGCGATACAACAGATATGCAAGAATTAATATGATTGCTAGTAATACACCGCCAACAATATAAAGCCAAATTGGCAATCTCGCCTGTTCTTCCTCTTCGACATTTGGTTTTCCATGGAATGTTTGAGCAGATACATGGATTTTTTCCTCGATATCTTCATCTTCCATTGGTGTTTCCGCATCTTTCGAAATCGTTGTTCTGATTATTGAACTTAAAACATTTTCAATATCATTTATCGTTTGTGGATCAAGGGAAGCCGGATCTTCCGGATCTGGCGGTTCAACCATTACTTGGATTCCTAAATCACGAATTTTATAAGGGCTTTCGACAATTTCTTTGCGAATGCGGTTGAATTCGTTGTTAATTCGTTCTTCATCACGTTCGTATTCTCCGTTTTGTCCTCCAATGACAGCCGGATATTCAGGAATATCGGTTTCTCCTGTTCCGGCGACTCCTTCAGCACCGGCCGCATCGCCTGTAAATGATTCACGGATACGCTCAACGCTGACTTGCAAGCCTTCCATATTTTCGATATCAACTGGTTCAACCAGATTTTCCTCACGGTTTTCTTGCGTAAAATCGATATCAGCAGTTACAGATGAAACGACTTTTCCAGGTCCGATAATCGTCGTTAACATTTGCTGGATTTGTCGTTGAATATCACGCTCGATATCCTTTTTAATCTGCCGTTGTTGCTCGTAAAGCGTAAATCCGCTTCTATCTGATTCTGTATTTATGTCATAGTAATTAAAAAACTGATCCATGATTACAATATTTTCTTTTGGTAGATTTGGTATGCTTTTTTCTACCAAATTGTAAAGAGCCTTAATTTCTTTTTCTTCAAGCTCTTTTCCCGGTGCTAAATTTAATACGACAGAAGCTGAAGATGTTTGGTCTTCCTGGGCAACCCAAATCGATTCGTTCGGCAACGTGATCATTACGTTGGCGTCTTTTACCCCTTCAATACTCTTAATTAAATTTTCCAATTCCGTTTGGATTGCTCCGCGTTCAAGAACATTAAATTCATTTTCAGTCATGCCGAAACCGGCTCTTTCTTTGAAAAAGGAATAATCGATTTTTCCGCTTTTCGGCAATCCTTCCGCAGCAAGCTCAACTTTTAAATTGTTTACCTGATCTTCTGGTACGGAGATTGTTCCATCGTTTGAAACGATAGAAGGAATTCCCCGGCTATCCAGCGTTTCTTTGATTTGTCCTGCTTCTTCTGGCGACAAATTCGAATATAATGGCGCATAATCTGTTTTCGTCGTAAATAACGTAACAGTTATGATGAGAGCAAGAACTAAAACAGAACCACCGATAATCAGCAATTTTTGCGGCAGCGTTCGGTTTGACCAATATTCAGTTATTTTATTTTTTATCTGCAATACTCTCTCTTTCATTTTTTCTTTCATTTTTTCCCCCAGATTTATGTACATATGGTAGACTTAATTTTTCTTAAAATATTCTCAAATATTTTTTATAGAGACATTCTCATAACTTCCTGATACGCATCGATAACCTTGTTGCGTATTTCAAGTGTCAGCTGTAAAGCAATCGCTGCTTTTTCAGCCGCGATCATGACATCGTGAAGATTTTCAGCTTGGCCGTTAATCAACTTTTCCGTTGCTATATCGGATTGAACTTGCGTTTCATTCACTTTTTGAATCGCATCGTTTAACACTTGAGAAAACTTTTTTTGCACTTCGTGAGGAGTAATTTTATTTTGCGATGGCGATTCAATTTTTTGGTTGAAAAACGTTGGAGAAAATTCTACATTCACGGATCATCTCTCCTTATTTACCGATTTCAAGTGCTTTCATCAGCATGCCTTTCGATGCATTTAACACCGTAACGTTCGCTTCGTAAGATCGAGAAGCGCTGATCATATCTACCATTTCTTTTAATAAATCAACATTAGGCATGCGAACGTAGCCATCTTCATCCGCATCTGGATGTTCAGGCTGGTAGACGAGTTTAAATGGTGTCCGGTCGTCGACAATGCTTGTCGCTTTTACGCCTGAACCCGCTTTTTTCGCCACTTCTTTTTTCAGAAAATGATGAAATGAATAACGTTCGCCATCAGCACGCAACGTTACCATTTTTCTTTGATAAGGGAGCCATTCGCCATTCACATATCTTCCTCTTGTCGTTTCCACATTCGCAATGTTTGAAGAAGCAACGTCCATCCGCAGTCGTTGAGCAGTCAGACCGGAGGCAGATATATGCATGCTATGAAAAATCGACATGATTATTTACCTCCTCTAATGACCGATTTAATAGTGTTAAATTTGCCGTTCAAACGTTCGATTAACGCGTTGTATAAAATTTGGTTTTCAGCCAGCAGCGCCATTTCTTTATCGATGTCAACATTGTTGCCGTTGTTGTTCATCACCGTATTATTTTTCGTCCGAATGATATAGTCGCGATTTGCATGATATTTAAAGTCAATATGTTTGCTATTCGTTTTTTTGGCTTGGATAGCAATGGCTTTCTCAAGTTCATGCTTAAAAATGACTTCTTTCGCTTTGTAAAAAGGGGTGTCGACATTTGCAATATTTTGCGAGATTACGTTCTGACGTGCAGCAGTAGCGTTTAATGCACTTTCTAAAGATTTTATCGTGTGATTGAACAGTTGCATAATGAACTCCCTTCTCCAAAATTCCGGCATATTTCAACCAAATATATTGCTAAAATAGGAATAACAGCAAAATTCAACTCAAATAAAGAAGAAAAATGTAGAAATTTATCCTAATACGAAATCTATTATACTAAATAAATAATTAAAATTGGGCTCGGTCTTCCCCTGTTTTTTAACAAAAATATGCATTTTAACGGACTTTTGTAACAAAAAAGACATTTCGTTGCAAACGAACGAAATGTCTTATTTCCTATTTTTATATACTTTATGATATTTTAGGAACGAAGTTTTTCCAATTCTGCCAAAAACTTGTCGTTAAGCACTTTAATGTAAGTTCCCTTCATACCTAGCGATCTCGACTCTATCACGCCTGCGCTTTCTAACTTTCTTAATGCATTTACGATAACTGAACGAGTGATGCCTACACGATCAGCGATTTTGCTTGCAACGAGCAGTCCTTCTTTACCGTCCAGTTCCTCAAAAATGTGTTCAATCGCTTCCAGTTCGCTGTATGATAAAGAGCTGATCGCCATTTGAACAACCGCTTTGTTGCGTGCTTCTTCTTCAATTTCTTCAGCTTTTTCATGCAGAATTTCCATGCCAACCACTGTCGCACCATACTCTGCCAAGACCAATTCTTCTTCGGAGAATTCTTTGTCAAATCTTGACAGTATCAATGTTCCTAATCTTTGGCCTCCCCCAACAATCGGAACGATCGTCGTAAGTCCATTTTTAAACAGTTCTTTGTTTTCGACAGGAAATGCAGTTAACTCGCTGTTTATATCGATATTTGCTGTCGTTTCCGTAATCGTAAACAATTTTTCCGTATAATCTTGTGGAAATTGGCGTTCTTCATAAATTTTCTTCATTTTTTCATTATCTATCTCTTGACTGATCGCTAATCCTAACAATTTGCCTCTGCGGCTTAATACGTATACATTGGCTCCGATAACATCACGAAGCGTTTCCGCCATCTCGCGAAAGTTGACTGGTCCTGACACTTTTTGAAGCATTGAATTGATTTTTCTTGATTTTTCTAAAAGACTCATGTTTACTCCTCCTAATGCTTTTTATAATATAAATCGGCTTAAATCTTTATTTTTTGCGATATCGCTTAGTTTTTGTTCAACATATTCTGGCGTGATCACGATTTTTTTCAAATTGATATCAGGCGCTTCGAATGACAGATCTTCAAGCAGTTTTTCTAAAATCGTATGTAGTCTCCGCGCACCGATATTGTCTGTATCTTGATTGACTTGATATGCCAGCGAAGCGATTTTTTGAATAGCTTCGTCAGAAAATTCTATTTCTATACCTTCTGTTGCCAATAATGCTTTATATTGTTTAATTAAAGCGTTATCCGGTTCAGTTAAAATTTGCACAAAATTTTCTACACTCAGCTTTTCCAATTCTACCCGAATCGGAAAACGCCCCTGCAATTCCGGAATCAAATCAGATGGCTTTGCGATATGAAAAGCTCCAGCTGCAATGAATAAAATATGGTCGGTTTTTACTGGACCGTATTTTGTCATCACCGTTGAACCTTCAACGATCGGCAGGATGTCTCGTTGTACGCCTTCGCGCGATACATCGATTGACGAATGGGCATTTTTACTTGCGATTTTATCAATTTCGTCAATAAAAATGATTCCCGTCTCTTCCGTTTTTTTAATCGCTTCCTGAATGACTTCGTCCATATCAATCAGTTTTGCCGCTTCATCCTGAATTAAAACTTTTCTGGCTTCAGAAACGGGAAGTCTGCGTTTTTTCGTTTTTTTCGGCATAAGGTGGCTGAATAGATCCTGCATATTGATCCCCATTTGATCAATACCCGTTCCTTGCAGCAAATCAAACATCTGATTCGGCGGTTGTTCCGTCACTTCGATAACAACGATTTTGTCTTCAAGCTCGCCATTTTCCAATTGTCTCGCGATTTGTTTCTTTTGTTCATACAAGTTTTGATCATCGATATTTTCCGAATCATCATCGCTTTCTTTTGCGCTGCCAAAAAACATTTCAATCGGATTTTTAAATTGCTGCTGTTTTTTTTTCGTTGGAACCAAAAGATCAACAAGCCTTTTATTGGCGTTTTCTTTCGCCTGTTCTTTCACTTCGTTCATTTTTTCTTCTTTTACCATCCGGACAGCGACTTCAACCAAGTCGCGCACCATCGATTCAACATCGCGCCCGACGTAGCCAACTTCCGTAAATTTTGTCGCTTCCACTTTGACAAACGGGGCGTTCACTAATTTTGCCAATCTCCGGGCAATTTCAGTTTTTCCGACTCCAGTCGGTCCGATCATTAAAATATTTTTGGGCATAATTTCTTCTTTTAATTTATCGTTAAGCAAACTTCTGCGGTAACGATTCCTTAAGGCAACAGCAACCGCTTTTTTCGCTTGATTTTGCCCAACGATATATTGGTCGAGTTTATTCACGATTTCTCTTGGAGTCAAATGGGTGCTCAAACGTACCCCTCCCTATCGCAACAGGCATTTTAAAGCTCTTCAATAATAATTTGATCATTTGTATACACACATATTTCACTGGCAATTTCCAAAGCTGCTTGGGCGATTTCTTTAGCAGACAAGTGGCTCGCATATTTTTTTAATGCTTTTCCAGCAGCTAATGCGTAGTTTCCGCCCGATCCGATCGCCAAAATTTGATCGTCGGGTTCAATCACTTCACCAGTTCCCGAGATTAACAACATATCCGATTCATTCATGACGATCAGCATCGCTTCAAGTTTGCGAAGAATTTTATCGCTTCTCCATTCTTTGGCGAGTTCAACCGCTGCTCTTGTGAGATTTCCATTAAATTCTTCAAGTTTTGACTCGAATTTTTCAAACAATGTAAAAGCATCAGCAACAGAACCGGCAAATCCAGCCAACACTTTTCCGTTGAACAATTTACGCACCTTTCTCGCCGTGTGCTTCATCACAACAGCATTACCGAATGTGACTTGCCCGTCTCCTGACATCGCAGATTTTCCGTTATGCCGAATCGCAAAAATCGTGGTTGCATGAAAACCCGGATCCAATCGCGTCCCTCCTTTCATTCCCCTCATGCGCGAGGATGACATCGATTGTAAACGGTAAAAAGGGTATCTCTAGTAACGTGAGTATAGATTTGCGTAGATGAAAGCTGTGAATGGCCTAACAACTCTTGAACGGAACGAAGATCTGCTCCTGCGTTTAACATATGCGTGGCAAACGTATGGCGAAGTACGTGAGGGCTAATGTTTTTATGCAAACTCGCCTTTTCGACAATTTGTCTTAAAATCGTTCGCACGCTCCGAGCTGACAACCGGTTGCCTCGATAATTCAAAAATAACGCATCAGCGTCAGTTTCCCTTGTTTGATTTTTTAACAATTGTTTCCTTCCATCTTGAATATAAAGTTTCAACGCATCGATTGCAAACGAACCAATTGGAACGTAGCGTTCTTTTTTCCCTTTTCCAACAATAAAAATCTGCTCAAGAAAAAAATCGATATCCGTTACATTTAAAGCAACGCATTCACTGACGCGAATACCGGTTGCATAAAGCAATTCCAAAATCGCCTGATTTCTTTGGCCTAAAGGCGTTGAAGTATCAATTGCATGAAATAAAGCGGCTACCTCTTCTTCATATAAAAAATTTGGTAGCCGATAATCTTTCTTCGGTAAATCAACCAATTGAAACGGATTGTTTGATGTATTTTGTTCCATAGACAAAAAACGATAGAAGCTTCTTAAAGAAGAAATCATTCTTGCAACTGTATTGCGTGCGAATCCACGTTCATACAATTCCGTTAAAAACAAGCGGGCTTCTGAAAAGTTTACATCTGAAAAGCGATCGATGCCTTCTTTGTTTAAAAAATCGCGAAATTCTTCCAAATCCTTTTTGTAGTTGATTACGGTATGTTCAGAGTAATTTTTTTCCACTTCCAGATGCTGAATAAACCGATCGATATCGGCGTCTAGCATGAAATCACCTCAAAAACCTCTAGTATCTTACCATACTAGAGGATGTAATACAATAGTTATTCACAAATTTGTAATACAATTCTGAATTGTCGCTAGCGCCCGTTCGGCTAGCCGTTCATTTCGTTCCTGTTTATTTCGCACTTTTTCAGGCAACGGTTCAAATAAGCCGAAATTGATGTTCATCGGCTGAAAATTTTTCGGATCGGCAGTTGTAATGTAATGGGCGAGGCTGCCAATTGCTGTCGTTGCCGGAAAAACAAACGGTTCTTTTCCCTGCACGAGTCTTGCGGCATTAATGCCTGCAACAAGCCCTGATGCGGCTGATTCAACATAGCCTTCCACGCCAGTGATTTGACCGGCAAAAAATAAATCATCACGTTTTTTATATTGATACGTAGGTTTTAATAATTTTGGAGAATTGATGAACGTATTGCGGTGCATGACCCCATAACGAACAATTTCAGCATGTTCTAAACCTGGAATCATTTGAATAATTCTTTTCTGCTCTCCCCACTTTAAATGCGTTTGAAAGCCGACGATATTGTACAACGTTCCCGAACGATTGTCTTGACGAAGCTGCACGACAGCATAAGGAAGTTCATTCGTTTCAGGATGTTCTAGCCCAACGGGTTTCATCGGACCAAAAAGCAATGTCTTTTTCCCTCTTTTCGCCATGACTTCGATCGGCATGCATCCTTCAAAATAAATTTCTTTTTCAAATTCACGGAGCGGCACCGTTTCCGCGGAAATCAACGCATCATAAAACCGGTCAAATTCTTCTTTTGTCATGGGGCAATTCAAGTATGCAGCTTCCCCTTTATCGTATCGGGATTTTAAATAAACTTTTTCCATGTTGATGCTGTCGGCTTCAACAATCGGAGCAGCTGCATCATAAAAATATAAATATTCTTCCCCTGTAAATTTTTTTAAATGGTCGGCAAGACCTGGAGCAGTCAACGGTCCTGTCGCGATTATCGTAGGTCCTTCAGGNATTTCATTGACTTCTTCATGATAAACGGTGACATTTTCATGATTTTTCACGCGTTCCGTCACAAGCGCAGAAAATTCGTGCCGATCGACCGCGAGAGCGCCTCCAGCTGGCACGGAACAATCATCAGCTGATGAAATAATCACTGAATTGAGCCTGCGCATTTCTTCTTTTAAAACGCCGACGGCATTCGTCAATGCATTCGCCCGCAAAGAATTGCTGCATACAAGTTCGGCAAACTTGTCGGTATGATGAGCTGGAGTTTGCTTAAGCGGCCGCATTTCATACAGCTTCACTTTGATGCCGCGATTTGCTAGCTGCCAAGCCGCTTCACTTCCAGCAAGTCCAGCCCCGATCACGTTGACTTCTTTTACTGCCACCTTTTTGACACCTCCTCTATATCGCTTCTGTATAGTCGCATTCCGTACATTTAATTTGCTTATTATTTTTCAATTTTTTTTCGACGAGCATATTGTCACATTTCGGACAACTCCGGCCGATCGGCTTATCCCAAGATACAAATTCACAATCCGGGTAG
>JGI1652J44930_10000116_pt1 | contig 30165 bp, 32 predicted proteins | sample NewIslsDNAsample_FD_44930 | JGI IMG/M metagenome (IMG submission 44930)
TTCTGCCCATTGATGTTCTTCTTCTTCAATTTCCTTTCTTATATGATTTTCAATTCTTTTTATTCCGCTTATCGGCATAATAATTGGGGTTAACGTAAAAGAGAAATCTGGTATTTTTGGCGTTAGTGGTAATTGTAACAATTTATCATGAAAATTTTCAACCATAACCCCATGGATTAAATTTAAGCCAATTGAGCGAAATTGATCTTTTTTTCGGTCACATATGTAACTAATCTTTACATTTAGGCATAGCCATGGAACTAATGCAACTTGTTGAGGCATCGAACTTTGTCGTTCTTCATATAATCGGATAAAAGCGCCTAGTTCTTTTGTTGATTGGAAAATTTGATGTAATCGAGGGGAACCAAAATGAATGTGTTCCCCTTTTACTTTTTCATTCGGTTTAAAATCAGTAAGCAGCGTTAGTTTCATTGGGTTGGGAATTCCCCCGGTTTTTTCTATATAAGTCCAATAAAACGGGCGATTCATTAATCGTTTATCTAGGTCAACGGTTAATTGAACAGTTAGTTGTCCACTATTATTTTCAATAATCTCACAATCATTTGCTTGAAAATATTTTAACAGGTAACTATGAATTTCCTGCTGCTGCATGAGACTCACCCTCTTTTATCGTCTGTGCGAGATCGATCATTGAATGGAAGTTTTCAAATTTTATTTTCATTTCTCCTTCCGAACTGGAACTTGTAAATATATCTTCTATATATTCCTCAACGTTGCCAAAATCTAATCTCGTTAATATATCATCCAATTCGCCAATGACTCGCTTAAACAATTCAATTTTCTCATACAATAATGTTAAAATATGTTCTTCAATCGTATTTTTCGTAGCAAAGTTGTATATTTTTACATCATTTTCTTGTCCAAGTCGGTGGATTCTTCCAATTCGTTGCTCAAGTTTCATTGGATTCCAAGGTAGATCAAAATTAATAATATGATGGCAAAATTGTAAGTTAATTCCTTCNCCACCTGCTTCCGTAGCAATAAGAACTTGCGCATGTTTTTGGAACAATTCTCTCATCCAATCTTTTTTTCCGCGGCGAAAACCTCCTCGGAACGGAACCGATGTAATGCCGTATTGCTTTAAGTACCATTGCAAATATAATTGGGTTGCTCGATACTCGGTAAAAATAATGACTTTATCATTTATTTCTCTAATGAGTTCTAACGCCTTTTCTGCTTTTGAATTCACTTGAACGGCATTTACTTTCTCCATAATGGAATCAATCGCTTGTTTAAATGAGGCGGAAGGATTTTCGTTTCGCTCGAGTAAATTTTTTAACGTTAAATAAACGGCTTCTCTACTACTGCAAGCTTCCCTTTGCAGTGTCAAAATGGAAAATGCACTATTGGCAACAAAGGAAGATTCATCTTTCAATTTCATAATAGCGTCATACAATTCTCTTTCTTCTTTATTAAATTCAATCGTAATCGTTTCTACGTGACGTTTCGTCCATTGTAATCCCGTATCAACGCGTCGATTTCGAATCATGACTTTATCGACTAATTCCTTTAAATGGCGATCTTCATTAATGGAGCGGGAATCTTTTTTATACTTATCCATGAAATCAGTTATGCTACCTAAATGTCCTGGCTTTAATAAAGAAACTAGGTTGAAAATTTCTTCAATATTATTCTGAATCGGAGTTGCGGTAAGGAGTAGGCAAAACTTCTTTTTTAATAATTGAACAAATTCATAGTTTTTCGTTTTATGGTTTTTTAATTTATGTGCTTCATCAATAATGACTAAGTCGTAATTTTGTTCTAAGATAACTTCTCGGTGTGGTGAGCGTTTAGCCGTATCAAGTGATGAAACGATAATATCGTTCGTGTCCCACCCATATCCCCTTTTTGGAGCTAATGCGGGAATATGAAACTTCGTATTAAGTTCTTCTGCCCATTGCGATACTAAAGATGCAGGGACTAAAATTAATACTTTTTTTACTAAACCTCGTATCATATATTCTTTTAAAATTAATCCCGCTTCAATGGTTTTTCCTAGGCCAACTTCATCAGCCAATATTGCTTTTCCATTCATTTTTTCTACCACTTGTCTAGCAGCTTCTAGTTGGTGGGGAAGAGGAGTTAACTTTGGCAAAAATTTTGGTGCTTGAAGCCCTGTAAACTCAGGGATAATTAAATGTTTTTCTGCTTCAATAGCTAATTTATATAATTCCCAATTTGACCAAGGTCCGTCATCTTCAAATCTCTTAATAAATTCTTGTCCCCATTTTTGGTCAAATTCGATAAGAAGATCCATATATAACAACTCCTTTTGGAAAAACAACGAAAAATATTGAAGAATTACAAAATTTAAGGTACGATGATGATAGCTTTGTAAGGGCTTTACTTTATTATGCCCAATTGAAAATTATATAGTCGCGAATGAAGGCAAGGGGAGAGACTGTCGCAAAGACGGCGCCGAAGGAGCAAGCAAGATTATTGTGAATCTCTCAGGCAAAAAGACTCTTGTTGGACGCATCTCTGGAGAGTGCTTTTAAAGCCACCAAAGGGGAAAGCCGTAAAGGTTAAACTTTCAGGTAAAAGGACAGAGAATCTCTATTTATAAGGGATGACTGTCCTATTTTCATGTTTACTATTTTTGTAAGCATTGTTTAACACTTAGTAACTGTCAAACTATGATTTTTTAACATAGTGAAAAAGGAAAGGGGTCGTAACAGTGTCATTAAAAAGAACACCTGTTTTTACGGAGTATGAAAAATATGGAAAACCGAAATGTATTGATTTTGGAGGATGGGAATTACCTGTTCAATTTTCAAGTATTAAAGAAGAGCATGAAGTTGTAAGAACAAACGCTGGGCTTTTTGATGTATCTCATATGGGTGAAATTACAGTAAAAGGAAAAGATGCTGAACAATTTCTTCAAAAAATGATGACTAATGATATTTCTGTTTTAAAGGAAAAGAAAGCCCAATATACGGCGATGTGCTATGAAGATGGTGGTACGGTCGATGATTTATTAGTGTATAAATTCAGCAATGAAGATTATTTATTAGTGGTTAATGCTGCAAACATAGAAAAAGATTTTCAATGGTTATTTGATCATGTTGAAGGAGATGTAAAGGTAGAAAACGTTTCTAGCCAATATGGTCAATTAGCTATTCAAGGACCAAATGCACAAGCCATACTACAAAAAATAACAGACAAAGACTTATCAGAAATTAAGTTTTTCTCCTTTGAAAATGACGTAAATATAAACGGGATATATGCGTTAGTATCTCGTACTGGTTATACTGGGGAAGACGGATTTGAAATTTATTGCAAAGCTGAAGATACACCAAAACTATGGAACATTATTTTAGAAGCTGGAAAAGAAGATGGATTGTTACCATGTGGTTTAGGTGCAAGAGATACTTTACGTTTTGAAGCGAATCTAGCATTATATGGACAAGAATTATCAAAAGACATCTCTCCAATTGAAGCTGGGATTGGATTTGCAGTAAAAGTAAATAAAGAAGTAGATTTTATCGGGAAAGCTGCATTAAAAGAACAAAAAGAACAAGGGCCAAAAAGAAAAATAGTTGGAATTGAAATGATTGACCGTGGAATCCCAAGACATGGGTATGAAGTTTATAAAGGTGATGAAAAAATCGGTTTTGTAACTTCTGGAACACAATCACCAACATTAAAGAAAAATGTAGGGCTCGTGTTATTGGATGCTAATTATACATCCGTTGGTACTGAAGTAGAAGTGGATATTCGCGGTAAACGACTAAAAGCAATCGTCGTTTCAACACCTTTTTATAAACGAGGAAAATAAGAGAAAAGGAAGGGATTTGAATGAAACATCGCTATTTACCGATGACAGAGCAAGACCAAAAAGAAATGCTGGAGACCATTGGTGTTAACAGTGTGGAAGAATTGTTTTCAGATATCCCTGAAAAAGTTCGATTCAAAGGTGAATATAAGATCAAAAAAGCTAAATCAGAATCTGCTCTTCTAAAAGAGTTGCAAACGTTAGCAGCAAAAAATGCCGACTTAAAAACTTACACAAGCTTTTTAGGTGCCGGAGTGTATGATCATTATATTCCAACAATCGTTGATCATGTCATTTCACGCTCTGAATTTTATACGGCCTATACTCCATATCAACCGGAAATATCCCAAGGGGAATTGCAAGCCATTTTTGAATTCCAAACAATGATTTGTGAATTAACAGGAATGGAAGTGGCAAACTCATCGATGTACGATGGGGGAACATCACTAGCGGAAGCGGCTATGTTAAGTGCTGGACACACACGTCGAAAAAAAGTTTTACTTTCCCAAAGTGTTCATCCAGAATCTAAAGATGTCGTGAAAACATATGCAAAAGGTCAATATATTGATGTAATTGAAGTTCCAATGAAAGACGGCGTAACAGACTTGGATGCACTAAAAGAATTAATGACAGAAGAAATTGCTGCAGTCATTGTTCAATATCCAAACTTCTTAGGAAGAGTTGAACCTTTAAAGGAAATTGAACAAATCGCTCATGAGAAAAAAGGAATGTTTGTCGTTTCAAGCAACCCGTTAGCCTTAGGAGTTTTAACACCACCTGGAAAACTAGGAGCAGATATTGTCGTAGGAGATGCTCAACCATTTGGTATCCCAACATCTTTTGGTGGTCCGCATTGTGGATTTTTTGCAGTAACCAATAAATTGATGAGAAAAATACCAGGAAGACTTGTTGGACAAACCGTTGATGAAGATGGACGTAGAGGATTTGTGTTAACGTTACAAGCGCGTGAGCAACATATTCGCCGAGATAAGGCAACATCCAATATTTGTTCCAACCAAGCATTAAATGCTCTTGCAGCAAGTGTCGCTATGACAGCTTTAGGGAAAAAAGGGATAAAAGAAATGGCAATCGCCAATATTCAAAAAGCGAATTATGCAAAAGAACAATTGAAAAAGAATGGTGTAGAGGTAGTCTTTGAAGGCCCATCTTTCAATGAGTTTGTCGTTTGTCTAAACAAACCGATTAAAGAAATTAATGAGTATCTATTAACAAAAGGAATCATTGGCGGATATGACCTAGAAAAATTTGATCCATCATTAAAAGGGCATATGCTTATTGCCGTAACAGAGTTAAGAACGAAGGAAGAAATTGACACATTCGTTAAGGAATTGGGGGATCAAAATGCAAAATAAAGACTTACCATTAATTTTTGAATTAAGTAAAGAGGGAAGAGTAGGCTATAGTTTACCAGAAATGGATGTGCCGGAAGTAAAGGTTGAAGAATTAATTCCTTCTGATTATATAAGAACAGAAGATGCAGACCTTCCAGAAGTTTCAGAGTTGGATATTATGCGTCACTATACTGCATTATCCAAACGCAATCATGGAGTCGATTCAGGATTTTATCCGCTTGGTTCCTGTACGATGAAATACAATCCGAAAATTAATGAAAATGTTGCAAGATTCAATGGATTTGCTCACATACATCCATTACAAGATGAAAGCACTGTACAAGGTGCGATGGAATTAATGTATGATCTTCAAGAGCATTTAAAAGAAATTACAGGAATGGATGAAGTGACCCTTCAACCAGCAGCAGGAGCTCATGGTGAGTGGACAGGATTGATGATGATTCGTGCTTATCATGAAGCGAATGGGGATACGAATCGTACAAAAGTCATTGTGCCAGATTCCGCACACGGAACAAACCCTGCTTCTGCTACAGTTGCAGGTTTTGAAACCATTACGGTTAAATCAAATGAAAACGGATTAGTGGATTTAGAAGATTTAAAAAGAGTGGTTGGTCCTGATACAGCAGCTTTAATGTTAACGAATCCTAATACATTAGGACTTTTTGAAGAAAATATTTTAGAAATGGCGGAAATTGTTCATAATGCTGGTGGGAAATTGTATTATGATGGAGCCAATTTAAATGCGGTATTATCTAAAGCTCGACCTGGAGATATGGGATTTGACGTTGTGCATTTAAATTTGCATAAAACATTTACAGGTCCACACGGTGGAGGAGGTCCAGGTTCAGGCCCAGTTGGAGTAAAAGCCGATTTAATTCCGTTCCTTCCGAAGCCAGTATTAACGAAAAAAGGTGACAAATATGTGTTTGACTATGATCGTCCACAATCTATCGGTCGTGTCAAACCATTCTACGGAAACTTTGGAATAAACGTTCGTGCCTATACGTATATTCGTTCGATGGGTCCAGACGGCTTAAAAGCAGTGACAGAAAATGCTGTATTAAATGCCAATTATATGATGCGTCGTTTAGCACCATATTATGATCTTCCATATGATCGTCATTGTAAGCATGAATTTGTTTTAAGTGGAAAACGTCAGAAAAAACTTGGTGTACGTACATTAGATATTGCAAAACGATTACTAGATTTCGGCTTCCATCCGCCGACTATTTACTTCCCGTTAAATGTTGAGGAATGTATCATGATAGAGCCAACGGAAACAGAGTCAAAAGAAACTTTAGATAGCTTTATAGATGCAATGATCCAAATTGCGAAAGAAGCGGAAGAAACACCTGAAATTGTGCAAGAAGCTCCACATACAACCGTTGTTAAACGATTAGATGAAACAATGGCAGCACGTAAACCAGTTTTACGTTATCAAAAAGGAGAATAAACAAACGAAAAACCGACTTGAACAATCAAGTCGGTTTTTCTTTGGCTGTAGAATGATGTAGATGGGTTAATAGGTTCATTTTAATTTGCTTTATGAGCATTATTTTTTCATTTAACGGTTTTGATCATTTTTCTGTTGATTATATAATTCATCGTATTTGTTAGCTAGTTCAAAATCCAACTCTGTTAAACCTTGGGCTCTCCAAGAAGATAACTTAATGGTAATCAACTTATAATCAATAGAAATAAACGGATGATGATTGACGTTTTCGGAAAGCTGAGCAACTTTTTGAACAAATTCCACACCTTTTAAATAATCATAAAACCGATATTTTTTCACAATCCAACGTTGATCTGTCAATTTCCATCCTTCTAGGATAGCAAGACGTTTTTGAATTTCTAGCTCATTTAATTTCATTGTCCCATCCCCCTTATCAATAACTATGAAAAAAAGAGATTCTCGTTTATGAAGAATCTCTTAAAGATGTTTAATTCTTAGATTTAATTTTACCTGTCCATTTTTTAAATCCGCCTTTTAACTGGTACAACTCTTTATATCCTTTACGGTAAAGCATTAATGCCGCTCTAGAACTTCTCGCTCCACCTTGACAATATAAATAAACAGGCTTATCAGGACGAATTTCTTTCATCCTTATTTTAAATTGAGATAGCGGAATATTTCTTGCACCTAAAATGTGTCCGCCTTCAAATTCATTCGGTTCTCTTACGTCAATTAATTGAGCTTTACGATAGCCTTTAATAAATTCTTCTTGGGTCAATACTTTTACATTTTTCTTTCGTATGTACCATGTGTAAGCATAATAAATAATAAGGGCAATTATAATCAGTAATGCAATATATTTTCCCATATTGAGTACTCCTTTCCGCTTGCTAAGACAATATTTATTATATAGTTGATAGGAAAAAAGAGCAAAGGAAATTGTATAGTTTTCTATTTTTATATGGAAGGTGTTATCCTTTATTTTTTTTGCTAATTTTGCTAGAATGAGTAAATGCAAATGATAGAAAAAAGGTGTTAAACATGAAAAAAGAAATTTGGAATTTTATTGATAGCGGTTTTTGTTCACCTTCTTTTAATATGGCGTTAGATGAAGCTCTCTTATTATGGCATAGTGAAGGTCAAATTGGCCCGACAATCCGCTTTTACGGTTGGTCTCCTCCAAGTCTTTCCATAGGTTATTTTCAAAAAGTGGATCGAGAAATTGATATGGAAGCAGTTAAACGATTGGGATTAGGATTTGTTAGAAGACCAACAGGAGGTCGAGGTGTCCTTCATGAACATGAACTTACATACAGTGTGATTGTTACAGAGGAGCATCCGAAAATGCCAGCATCCGTAACGGAAGCATATCGAGTGATTTCTACGGGCATTTTAGAAGGATTTCGAAACTTAGGATTGGATGCTTATTTCGCTGTACCGAAAACAGAGGAAGAAAGGGAGGTTCTAAAAAATCCACGTTCTTCTGTATGTTTTGATGCTCCAAGCTGGTATGAACTAGTTGTAGAAGGAAGAAAAGTTGCTGGAAGTGCACAAACGCGTCAAAAAGGTGTGATCCTTCAACACGGTTCTATCCTATTGGATATTGATGAGGATAAACTATTCTCTTTATTCAAATATCCAAATGAGAGAGTAAAAGAAAGAATGAAACAGTCATTCAAAAATAAAGCTGTAGCAATCAACGAATTAAAAAATGAAAACGTTACGTTTGATCAGGCAAAACAGGCATTTAAAAAAGGTTTTGAAACAGGCTTAGAAATTGAGTTAAAACCGTTAGAATTGACGAAAGAACAATTATCGTTCGTACATTCCATAGCGAAAAACCGCTATGAAAATGAGGAATGGAATTTTTCAAGATAAAAGATATCGTTGTTTTCAAAGTCAATCATTTGACTATGAAAACAGCGTTTTTTTTGCAAGTCAAAAAATTTTTTTTCAGAAAATAGGCGGAAATACGCTTGACAAACTTCGACGAATATGCCTAAAAACACAATATATTGATATTGATAAAAATTAATGACACTATATATTGATTTTTGTTAGGGCATATGATAAGTTTAAACTAATTTAATAGACACCGTGGATATTTCTTCTAATAGTAATAGAAAAGGGAGATGTTTGTATGTCAATGATTATTAAGGAGATGGAGAAACCAAAACTGAATATCGAACAATTGAATGAAGCGATTCGTTTATTTCCACAAGTCCATCCGATTACCCCGGATATGAAAATATCCTTCAAAGGTGTCTCAAGACTTGTGATGATTGATCGTTATTCCTTTAAAGATACAGAAAAAATTACGTTAACAAAAGGTGATTTAGTTGTCTTAACAATAAAGGAAGATCCTAAATTTCCAGCAAGAGGTTTAGGGTACATACTTGATATAGATAGACAAAATAATAAAGCAAAAGTTTTCATTGAGGAAGAGTATCGAGGTGTTCTCGATCATAAGGAAGAAATCGAATCGGGAATTATTGTACGCTCACTCGATGTCATTGAGAAACCGTTGGAAGTCTATTACGAACAAATTGCTAAACGAAATGCTAAAGGTTTATCAGATGTTGAGAAAACGGAAGAAAAACGGAAAGAATGGTTTGAAAAATTTTACCAAGAACTTTCTGAACTCAATTTTGTACCGGCAGGGCGTGTTTTATATGGAGCAGGAGCTGGTACGGAAGTTACGTATTTCAATTGTTACGTAATGCCATTTGTTAAAGATTCAAGAGAGGGGATTTCTGAACACCGAAAACAAGTGATGGAAATTATGAGTCGCGGCGGTGGTGTTGGTACCAATGGTTCGACATTACGTCCACGAAATGCTTTAGCCAAAGGAGTTAATGGAAAGTCTTCTGGTTCGGTTTCTTGGCTGGATGATATCGCAAAACTTACACACTTAGTTGAACAAGGTGGATCTAGAAGAGGAGCACAAATGATCATGCTAGCGGTGTGGCATCCAGATATTATCGAGTTCATCATTTCAAAAATGCAAAATCCTCGCATCTTAAGATTTTTAATTGAGAATACAAATGATGAGCAAATTAAAAAAGCCGCGGAAGAAAAATTAAAATTTACTCCTCTAACAGAAACAGAAAAAGCGATGTACCAAGGAATTATTAACTACAAAAATATTCCAGGATACGGCGGTTTTAGCGAAGAAATTATTAAAGAAGCAGAAGATAAACTAAGAACCGGTGGAACATATTCGGTTCATAATCCTGAATTTTTAACGGGTGCGAATATATCGGTATGTTTAACAAAAGAATTCATGGATGCGGTTGAAAAAGATGGAGAATTCGAATTGAAGTTTCCAGACATTGAATCGTATACGGAAGAAGAAATGGATTATTACAACGAACATTGGCATGAAGTTGGGGATGTTCGTGAGTGGGAGAAATTAGGGTACCGTGTGAAAACATATCGTAAAATTAAAGCAAAAGAACTTTGGAATTTAATTAATATTTGTGCAACCTATTCTGCAGAGCCAGGAATTTTCTTTATTGACAATGCTAATGACATGACCAATGCGAAAGCTTACGGTCAAAAAGTCGTTGCGACAAATCCGTGTGGCGAACAACCGTTAGCCCCGTATTCCGTATGTAACTTAGCGGCTATCAATTTAGCAAAAATGGTCGATCGCAAAACAAAAACCGTTGATTTTGAAAAATTAAAAAGAACGGTTGAAATTGGAGTTCGCATGCAAGATAACGTTATTGATGCAACACCTTATTTCTTAAAAGAAAATAAAAGACAAGCCCTAGGAGAACGCCGTGTAGGTTTAGGAGTTATGGGATTACATGACCTGCTCATATATTGTGAAACAGAATATGGTTCAGAAGAAGGAAACAAACTAATTGACCAATTGTTTGAGGTTATTGCTACTACTGCTTATCGTACGTCTATTGAGTTGGCAAAAGAAAAAGGAAGCTTCCCGTTTTTAGTTGGTGAATCCGACGAAAAAACAAACCGCCTGAGAGAAGCGTTTATAAATACTGGTTATATGAGACGAATGCCAGAAGATATCCGTCAATCGATTTTAAAATACGGTATTCGCAATTCGCATTTATTAACAGTAGCTCCTACAGGATCAACAGGAACAATGGTGGGTGTTTCTACAGGGTTAGAGCCATATTTCTCCTTTACGTATTATCGTTCTGGCCGACTTGGAAAATTTATTGAAGTAAAAGCAGACATTGTACAAGAATATTTAAAAGAAAATCCGGATGCCAATGAAAATGAATTGCCACATTGGTTTGTTACAGCAATGGATTTAACACCAGAAGCACATGCGGATGTTCAGTGTGTCATTCAACGATGGATTGACAGCTCAATCAGTAAAACGGTAAATGCGCCGAAAGGTTATACCGTAGAACAGGTGGAAAAAGTTTACGAAAGACTATATAAAGGTGGAGCTAAAGGCGGTACTGTATATGTCGATGGAAGTCGTGATACACAAGTATTAACATTAAAAGCAGAAGAAAATACAATGGAAGATATGACTGTAGAAGAGAAAAAAGAGGAAAGAAAAGTTGTCTTAATTGATACAATTCAAGATTTGCGAACTACAGATGTTACAATCGGCTCAGAAATAGGAAACACTTGCCCAGTATGTCGTAAAGGGAAAGTGATGGAAATCGGTGGTTGTAACACTTGTGACAATTGCGGAGCTCAATTAAAATGTGGCTTGTAATTTTGAATTAATACACAAAATTACATCCATATACCCCTTTGGATAAAATTATCTAAAGGGGTAATTTTAATATTCAAAAGAATACTAGCTAGTTTGCAAGATCTAGATAATTACGGATTACTAAAAGACATGTATTGCACTTGATCGAACCATTCTATAACATCATGAAAACATAAATTCAACCAGAAAGGAAAAACGCAGAGGTTGTTTTTTAATAATTTAATGTACATTATTTCAACTATCCTAACCCGTAGGAAGAAGTGTAATTATCGTATTGTTCAAAAACACTTTATTTTGTGTATTAGTATAAACTTGTGATTGTTACATTATCTGGTGATTTATATTGTGAAAGATTTGGGAGCGATAGTTGAAGACAGGTCAGAGGAAATGAAAAACATTATAAAAAATGTAAGATAGTTCGCGAATGAAGAACCCGTTTGAATCGAAATATTTTCAAACGGGTTTTTATTGTTACGTAAAATGAGGTTTTGTTAGATGTAAGATCAAACGTTATTTTAAAGCCAATAAGAGAATTTTTTGACCTAGTCTCTTCCAATCTTAACAGAAAAGTGAAGAACGTAATTCAAGGATAGAGGACATACTATTACAAGGAAGGTGACAAAAGATGAAACCATTTATGCCTCAACTTGTATATTTTGAACCAAGAGCATTAGATTTTCCGTTAGGGAAAGAATTGTACGAGAAATTTAAAAGATTAAATATAGAAATTCGTGAGACGACTTCCCACAACCAAGTGCGGGGGATTCCTGGAGAAAATGAACTTCAAAAGTATCGAATGGCAAAGTCTACACTAGTAGTAGGAGTAAGGAAAACTTTGAAATTTGATACATCTAAACCATCGGCTGAATATGCGATTCCACTAGCAACCGGTTGTATGGGGCACTGTCATTACTGTTATTTACAAACAACGCTCGGAAGTAAACCATATATTCGTGTATATGTGAATATCGACGAAATATTGGAACAAGCAAAAGCATATATTGATGAACGGAGTCCGGAAATTACGCGATTTGAAACTGCTTGTACCTCTGATATTGTTGGAATTGATCATTTAACGCATTCGTTGAAAAGAGCAATTGAGTTTATCGGAAAAACAGAATATGGTCGACTTCGCTTTGTAACAAAATATCACCATGTCGATCATTTATTAGATGCCAAGCATAATGGGAAAACTCGTTTTCGTTTCAGTGTAAATGCTAGATATGTCATTAAAAATTTTGAACCAGGTACTTCCTCATTTGAAGAACGATTAGAAGCTGCACGAAAAGTAGCGCAAGCGAATTATCCGTTAGGTTTTGTTATTGCACCTATTTATATGTATGATGGGTGGAAAGAAGGCTATTATGAATTGTTCGATCGACTTAAATCTTCATTAGAAAATATTAATATACAACACTTAACATTTGAACTAATTCAACACCGTTTTACAAAACCGGCGAAAAAGATTATTGAAAAAAGATACCCAAAAACGAAATTGGAAATGGATGAAACGAAAAGGAAGTATAAGTGGGGAAAATATGGAATAGGTAAATATATATACCCAACAGATGAGGCAACAGAACTGGAGAATACAATGAGAGCATATATCCAACAATTTTTTCCTCAAGCAGAAATTCAATATTTTACGTAAATAGATTTGTCTACTGTACTATTTCGCCGTCTCCAAGATTATGAATGTAGAAAGGAAATCAACGGAGGCGGATGTATGTACATCGATGGAGTATTTTCCGGTGGGGGTATAAAAGGAATCGCCTTAATAGGGGCTTATGAAATGATTGAAATGAAAGGATTTAAATTTAAGCGTGTGGCAGGGACAAGTGCNGGTTCCATNATNGCCTCATTAATTGCGGCAGGGTATAAAAGCCAAGAGATTAAAAAATTAATGGATGAGCTTGATTTAAAAAAGTTTTTAGATGAAAGAAAATACGTCATACCGATACCTTTTGCGAAATGGTTCAATTTATATTTCCGTATGGGTTTATACAAAGGACAGATGCTGGAAGAATGGCTAAACCAAGTGTTATATGCAAAAGGCATTCATACATTTTCAGATCTTCCTCCGCAAACATTGCGAGTCATCACATCAGATTTAACGAACGGAAGAATGGTTGTATTACCGGATGATCTCCATCATTATGGCTTAAATCCTAATCATTTTCCAATTGCGAAAGCAGTCCGCATGAGTTCAAGTTTGCCTTACTTTTTCGAGCCAGTAAAATTAGTAACAAAGAGAGGGACGTATTACTTAGTAGATGGAGGTGTATTAAGTAATTTTCCGTTATGGTTATTTGATAAAGAAAACGTGAAAAAAGTTCGTCCAGTTTTAGGAATTAAACTCAGTCATTATATTAATGGAGGAAAGAAAAACAAAATTAATAATTCCATTCAATTATTCGAAGCATTATTTACAACAATGAAAGATGCACATGATGCCAGATATATTTCACGTAAACATGAAAAAAATATCATTTTCATTCCTACAGAAGGCATTAGTGCGACAGAATTTTCATTAAGTGAAGAGAAGAAAAATGAATTACTCCAACTTGGTAGAAAGAGAGCAGAAGAATTTTTAAAAAGGTGGACATATTAAAAAAGAGTGTAATGGGAATAACTCCTATTACACTCTCATTGTTTGATTAATGAAATGCCCGACTTTTTCTTTTTCCTTTTTTTCCTTCAATCACTGTTAAATGAGTTGCCTCTCTGCGAATCTTTTTTGCACTCCGGCCAGAAGTTTTCATATACGATTCCTTTTTCTTTAATCGCTTCTTTGAACTTCTCGCTGCTTTTAAAAATGCTCGATGCTCGCTGCCCCTATTTGTGGCAAAAAATTTTTGGGCAAGTAAATATATAATCCCAATAATGATTGCTGAAACAATGATGTATCGGAATATATGACTTGGATTCATGATTAAAGTGGAAGCTAACCCAACTATTGATAGTAATATGATGATTGATAAAAATAAATAGGCTGATTTCCCTCTCATGTACGCCACCTCCTATGAGCATCATGAGCATTTTTGACCATTTTTAAACTTTTTAATCCTCTTTTTGAAGATTTTTTTCTGTTTCCTCTTCTAAACGTAATAATTCTTGAAAGGAATGGATGGCTACTTCCACTTGGTCGTCCTTTGGTTCTTTCGTGGTTAAGAGCTGTAGCCATAAACCTGGATAACCCAATAATTTTAATACTGGTATATCCCGTACTTTATTAGTTAACTGTAATACTTCAAACGAAATTCCAATCACCACTGGTATGAGTGCCAATCGATTTAAAATACGTACCCAAAGAGGATCCGTTGGCACAAACATATAGACAAATACACCCACTAACACGGTGAATAGGATAAAACTACTTCCACAACGATAATGGAGTCTTGATTGCTTTTGAACATTCTCTACCGTCAAATCTACCCCATTTTCAAAAGCATTGATGACTTTATGTTCAGCACCATGATACTGAAAGACTCGTTTAATTAAAGGTGTCATTGAAATAAAGTAAATATATACGAGAAGCAGTAGTAATTTAAAAAAACTTTCGATCAATATTTGTCCGATATCACTTGAAATAATCGGCCGCATGAATTCAGCTAAAAACACAGGAATTAATGTGAAAATAAATTTTGAGAAAATAAAAGATAGTACTCCAATGACCGCTATGCTAAAGATCATCGTCCATTTAGAAGTTTCTTTTTGTTGTTTATGTTCTTCCCCAGGATTGACTTCAAAGCGTTCAGCAGAAAAATTTAAATGTTTGGAACCATTGGCACTAGCTTCGATAATCGCAACATTTCCACGAATAAATGGAATCTTTTTTAATGATTGCACCCATGATTTTTGAACTCTCGGAAGACGAAAATAATCAATGGACTGATCGTTTCTTCTAATGGCCGTTACATAGTAATGTTTTCCACCAAACATTACCCCTTCGATGACCGCTTGGCCACCGTATACCGGTTTTTGTTTATCTGACATGATGATCGCACCAACCTATTTCTATATATATTGAAATCCTTATAATTTCTATTCTACATAAAAAATTAAAAAACCTCTATGCTTATTTCCCTATAAACAAAAGTGGAAAGGACATAATAAAAAAAAGGAGGTGTACCTATGGAAAATGAAAAGCTAGAACAAAATAAACAAGAAGAACCGATGTCTTTATTAACCATGTCGCTAATCACTGGTTTTGTTGGAGGAGTATTATGGAGTTTTATTGGTTTAATTGCATACATTTTTCATTTTACTGAAATTAAGCCAAATGTTATTTTAGAGCCTTGGGCACTTGGAGTTTGGAAACATAAATGGATTGGAACGGTTATTTCGATAGGCTTTATTGGATTATTTGGAATGATAGGAGCTCTCATGTATTATGCATTGTTGCGAAGATTTAAATCAATTTGGGTCGGTATAGGTTTTGGAATTGCATTATTTGCGATTGTATTTTTTATTTTCAATCCACTATTTCCAAGCTTAAAAAATGTGTTTGAATTAAAAAGAGATACCATCATTACAACTATTTGCCTGTATATTTTATTTGGGGTATTCGTTGGTTATTCCATTTCTTTTGAAGCAAATGAACAAAAAGTAAGGGAAGACAAAAGAGAGAAGAATGAAAATTCTGCTTCTTCATAGAAAATATACCATCTGCTATAGTGTAATTTTCAATCCTTATGTTAAAATGTTTACGTTAAATACTTTTGTATGAGGTTGGAGAATGGATAAAGTTTTGGTCATTAATGGTCCGAATTTAAATTTGCTTGGGAGTCGTAATCCTGCTGTATACGGTCAACAATCTCTACATGATTTAGAACGATTTCTTACGGATAAAGCAAAATTACTAGGAATAATGGTAGATTGTCGACAAACCAATCATGAAGGGAAAATTATTGATTGGCTACAAGAAGCAAATAGAGATGGATTTATTGGGGTTATTTTAAATGCGGGTGCATATACGCATTATAGTTATGCGATTCGCGACTGTATCGAGGCAATAGGCATACCTGTCATTGAAGTCCATATATCCAACATCTATTCACGAGAAGAGTTTCGGCATCGGTCAGTGATTGCTCCTGTAGCAAGCGGACATATTTCTGGTTTAGGTTTTTATGGGTATAGGTTGGCTTTAGAGGCAATTTTACATTTAAAGGGGAGAGAAGAAAATGGGAAAAATCAATAAAGTCCGCCAGCAGTTTAAAGAATTAAATATTGATTCAATTTTAATTACCAATCCCTACAATAGAAGATATATTTCGAATTTTACGGGGACAGCAGGAGTTGTTTTGATAACGGAAGAAAAGGCATACTTTATTACGGATTTCCGTTATACAGAGCAAGCTGAAAAACAAGCAATAGGATTTGAAATTGTCCAACATAAAGGTCTAATTCAAGATGAAGTGAAAAGACTCGTGGAAGAAAATGGAGTAAAAAGACTTGGATTTGAAGAAAATGACCTTACCTATGCTCAATACTTATCGTATCAAAAAGGGATGAAAGCTGAATTTATTCCCGTATCAAATGTAGTAGAAAAAATTCGCTTGATTAAGACAGAAGATGAGATTAAGATATTAAAGGAAGCAGCAGACATAGCTGATGCAGCATTTAAACACATTATAGAATTCATTCGTCCTGGATTAACGGAAAAGGAAGTATCGAATGAACTTGAATTTTTTATGAGAAAATGTGGCGCGGATTCGTCATCTTTTGATATTATCGTTGCATCAGGTGCTAGATCAGCGCTCCCACATGGTGTTGCCTCAGATAAGATCATTGAAAAAGGAGACATGGTAACACTTGATTATGGTGCCTTTTATAAAGGATACATTTCAGATATTACAAGAACGATAGCAGTAGGAGAACCGTCAAACCAATTAAAAGAAATTTATCAAATCGTCTATGATGCCCAAATGAAAGCGATGAATGAAATACGTCCAGGCTTAACAGGTAAACAAGCTGATGCCATTGCTAGAGATTACATCACTTCGAAAGGATATGGACAAAATTTTGGACATTCAACTGGACACGGGATAGGACTAGAAGTTCACGAAGGTCCTTCTTTGTCTATGAGATCTGATTTAGTATTGGAAAAAGGAATGGTAGTCACTGTAGAACCTGGAATCTATTTACCGGGGGTTGGCGGAGTCCGAATTGAGGATGATATCGTTCTAACAGATGATCACAACGAAACGTTAACTCACTCTACAAAAGAGTTATTGATTTTGTAATTAGGAGGACAAAAGAATGATTTCAGTAAACGATTTTCGTACAGGTTTAACAATCGAAGTTGATGGAGGCATTTGGCGTGTAATAGAATTCCAACACGTAAAGCCTGGAAAAGGAGCTGCGTTTGTACGCTCAAAACTTCGTAACTTACGCACAGGAAACATTCAAGAAAAAACTTTCCGCGCTGGGGAAAAAGTAGCAAAAGCACAAATTGATAACCGTAAAATGCAGTATTTATATGCTAGCGGTAATTCCCATGTATTTATGGACACCGAAACATACGAACAAGTAGAATTATCTAGTAAACAAGTGGAATATGAATTAAACTTCTTAAAAGAAAATATGGAAGTTTATATTATGATGTATCAAGGCGAAACTATTGGTATTGAACTTCCTAATACAGTTGAACTTGAAGTAGTGGAAACAGAACCTGGAATTAAAGGGGATACAGCTTCTGGTGGTTCAAAACCAGCAAAATTAGAAACAGGTTTAGTTGTTCAAGTACCATTCTTTGTTAATGTGGGAGATCGCCTCGTTATTAACACAACTGACGGTACTTATGTATCTCGTGCATAATTTTGAAGCAAGGCAGATAAATGATCCATATCATTTATCTGCTTTTTTGTCTGCTTTTTTCAGGAATAATATATGGTTTACCCATTTTCTATATTTACATCCTTTTCCTATCTTATTACCTCAGTACTTCCTCTCTTAATGGTTAACAAATTCAAAGTCATACTTTGTCCAACGCCGAATACATTTAAGTAACAGAAGATGTATTGAGTGGGGGCTTTATACATGAACGAAATTCTTTCCTATTTACCAAAAGTCATTGTAGAAAAATTGTTACAATTGCCTTCCTCTCTATTTCAAAAAATCGAAGAAATACGATTACGAATTACTAGGCCGATAGAAGTTGTTACAAGTGTAGACGTTATCTATCTTCCCTATCGATTTACATCAGAAGACGCAGAAAGATTCATCCAAAATTTGAGCTATTCATCCTTTTATACATTAGAGGAAGAATTAAAAAGGGGATACATAACCATTGAGGGTGGACATCGTATTGGTCTTGCCGGCAAAGTCATTTTAGAAGGTGGTTATGTGAAGGCTATTCGGGATATTGCATCCTTTAATATACGGATTGCTCGTGAACAAATTGGAATCGCAGAACCTCTNATNCCNTNTTTGTATGAAAANGGTTGGAAACATACGATGATTATCGGNCCTCCTCAGACTGGTAAAACCACATTATTAAGGGATATAGCTCGAATCATTTCGACAGGTTGGGAAAAGAAAAAGATTCAACCGCAAAAAGTAGGAATTGTCGACGAGCGATCAGAAATTGCAGGTTGTGTTCAAGGAATTCCACAATTAACGTTTGGACCAAGAGTCGATGTGTTAGATGCTTGCCCTAAATCAGAAGGAATGATGATGTTAATTCGTTCGATGAGTCCAAATGTTTTAATTGTAGATGAAATCGGAAGTAAAGAAGATGGCGAGGCTATTATGGAGGCAGTTCATGCAGGAATATGTTTAATGATGACCACACATGGAGAATCCTTTGAGGATATCCAGAAGAGACCAACACTTCAAACCATCATAGAACAAAAGATTTTTGAACGATATATCGAATTATCTAGAGCTCATTCCCCAGGATATATACGAAGAATTCGGGATAAAAATGGAAGGGATTTAAGAAAAGAGAGTGAGATTTTATGGTGAAAATCATAGGTGCAATTTTTATTATTTTGGCAACTACATGGGTTGGGTTTGAACTTGCTAAACACTTAAGTAACCGTACAAAGCAGTTAAGAATGTTAAAATCCGCACTTCAATCATTGGATGCTGAAATCATGTATGGACACACGCCTTTACATGAAGCATCTCGAAGAATATCCAATCAGATTGCCCCACCTATTTCTAATCTTTTTGAGTTATTTGCCTTAAAACTTGTACAAAGAGATGCGACTGTAAAGGAGTCATGGGAAAGTAGTTTAAAGGAAATATGGAAAATGACATCTTTGAAAAACGAAGAATACGAGATTTTAAAACAATTCGGAGAAACATTAGGGAAACATGATCGCATTAGCCAACAAAAGCAAATCATCCTTGCTTTAACTCATTTGGAAAGAGAAGAGCAAGAAGCAAGAGATAAACAACTCAAATATGAAAGGATGACAAAAAGTTTAGGTTTTCTAACAGGGCTCTTAATCGCCATTATTCTACTGTAACAAGTTAGGAGGATTCTTCATGGGCATTGAGGTGGATGTCATTTTTAAAATTGCTGGGGTCGGAATTGTCGTTGCCTTTTTACATACAGTACTAGAACAGCTTGATAAAAAGGAATATGCCCAATGGGTGACACTATTTGGGTTTATATACATTTTGTTTATGGTGGCATCAATTGTTAGTGATCTATTTCAAAAAATTAAATCGGTGTTTTTATTTAATGGATAGGGGGGCTTTCCGATTGAAATTCTTCAAATAGTCGGTATTGGACTCACCTCGGCATTTTTAGCATTAATCATTAAAGAACAAAAACCGAATTTTTCCTTTCTCCTTATTGTTTTTACAGGATGCACTATATTTCTTTTTTTAGTCGATCAAATCTATGCCATTATTGAAATGCTGCGAAGAATTGCCGTAAATGCACAAGTCAATCTTATCTATGTAGAAACCATCTTAAAAATTATCGGAATCGCATATATTGCAGAATTTGCATCCCAAATTACGAAAGATGCCGGTCAAGGAACGATTGCTTCAAAAATTGAATTGGGAGGAAAAATTGTCATATTAGCGATGGCTGTCCCGATATTAACAGCATTAATAGAGATGATCTTAAATATGATCCCAATTTAAGTTGTCAATCTTTTAGAGGTGAGAGGATGAAATACCGTTACTTAATAATTGCAATAGTCGTACTATATATTTCTTTTTTTGGATGGACAAGCCTAATCGCCAAAGCAAACAGTGAGGAAGAGAAACTACCAGAAACATTAAGTTTAGAAGAACAAATTGATCATTTAGATTTATCCGAATTGAAAAAGTTTTGGGATGAAATTGTACATGAATATGGAGGTTTCCTCCCAGAAAGTCAAAAGGGTGATTTTGTTGATTTTGTAAAAGGAGAAAAGAAATTTTCCATTAAAGAATGGTTTCTAGGAGCATTAAAATATGTCTTCCATGAGCTTATTGCCAATGGAAAACTTCTTGGATCATTAATTGTTTTAACAGTCTTTAGCATGTTTCTTCAATCGCTACAAAATTCATTTGAGAAAAGTGCGATAAGCAAAATTGCCTACGCGATTGTCTATTTAGTCTTAATGATTATCGCCTTAAATAGCTTCCATATAGCAATCAATTATACAAAAGAAGCCATTAATGGAATGATTCATTTTACGATGGCATTAATTCCGTTGTTGTTAGCGCTTATTGCATCCAGTGGCGGTCTTGTTTCCGCTAGTTTTTTCCATCCAGTCGTCTTATTTTTGATGAACTCTAGCGGTCTATTTATTCACAATATCATTTTACCTTTATTGTTTTTATCCGCATTATTAAGTATTGTCAGCACGCTAACCGAACATTATAAAGTGACCCAACTTGCTTCACTATTAAGAAATTGGTCAATAGGACTTTTAGGGATCTTTATGACAGTTTTTCTCGGAGTCATTTCCGTTCAAGGTGCAGCTACTGCCGTAGCGGATGGAGTGGCGATTCGAACGGCAAAATTTATTACTGGTAATTTTATCCCGGTCGTTGGGAGAATGTTTACAGATGCCGCAGATACCGTTATTACCGCTTCGTTATTGTTAAAAAATACAATCGGAATTGCTGGAGTAGCGATTCTATTAATCATGGCCATTTTTCCCGCATTGAAAATACTAATCATCGCTTTCATCTTTAAATTTGCAGCTGCTTTACTTCAACCATTAGGTGGTGGACCTGTCATCACTTGCTTAGATGTCATTTCAAAAAGCGTCATCTATATTTTTGTTGCTCTCGGGATCGTTTCGATTATGTTCTTTTTAAGTATTACCGTCATTATCGCTGCAGGAAATATAACCGTAATGGTAAGATAGGTGATTTACGTGGATTATCTTTCTAGTTGGATATCAAATATTATCCTGTTTATTTTTTTAGCTGTCATTGTCGATATGTTGTTGCCAAATTCCTCATTACAAAAATATGCAAAAATGGTAATCGGCCTTTTACTCATCACCATCATTCTTACTCCAATTATGAAATTGTTTTCTGAAGATGTAGATGCATGGTTAAAACAATTGCCTATTGTTACAGAAAATGAAGAAAAAAAATTAGAAAATTTAATAGAAATGAAGAAAAAAGAAATACAAGCCTCACATTCTGCATATATTTTAAAACAAATGGCTGTCCAATTAGAAATGGATGTAAAGGAGGAATTAATGGATAAGTATGGCTATGAAATAAAAGAAATTCAACCGGAAATGGAAATGTCAAATGAACCATTCCCTACAAATACCGAAATTAGTCTTAAATCTGTAACCGTTTATCTTACCAAGAACAACAACGAATCTATTCAAGCAGTTAAACCTATAACCATTAATACGAATCAGCCAGCAAGCAATCAAGTAGAAGATTTAGAAAACGTAATAGCATTCCTTGCAAACAGTTGGGGCCTAGAAGAATCGCAGCTGCAAATACATGTTGAAGGGGGGAATGGCTGATGGGAAAAAATCAACATATTTTTCAAAAAATAAAAGATTGGTTTTTTAATAGTGATCAAAATTCAAATGAAAAAATAAAAAAAAGCCATTATATATTGTTACTTTTCATCATAGGTGTAGCTATATTGTTAATTAGCAACTTTTTTTCGAAGGATCCATCTTCCACGAGCCATTCATTATCTGAAAACACAAATACAAACACTGAATTAAATTCAGAAGACGTTGCCGTATTTAAACAAAAAGATGTAAGTGAGTTCAATTCAATTGCTGAATATGAAAAATATTATGAAGAACAGTTGAAAGAAGTTTTAGAATCGATTATGGGAGTTGGGGACGTTTCCGTTGTTGTCAACGTCGATGCAACGGAAAAGAAGATTTTCGAAAAAAATAAAATCATACAAAACCAAACAACGGAAGAAACGGACCGTGAAGGTGGACAACGAATCGTGCACGATCAGTCAACAGAAGAACAAATGGTGATTATTCGCAATGGTGATAAAGAAGTTCCTTTAGTATCTGAAACAAAAAAACCTTCCGTAAGAGGTGTATTGGTGGTTGCTAAAGGAGCTGAAAATATAGAAGTTAAAAAATGGATTAGAGAAGCTGTCACACGGTATTTAGATGTTCCAAGTCACCGTGTATCCGTATTAGCAAAAAAATCAAAGGAGGAATAAAAAATGTTATTGAAAAAACAAACCGTCTGGTTACTAACCATGTTAAGTTTAGTCGTCGTTCTATCAGTCTACTATATTACAGCACCGGAAAAGGAATCAAATATTGCAGGTGTTAATAGTGAAAAATCATCGGATAAAAGTGGTGAATCAACTGTAATTACACAAGTTTCTGGTGATGAAGTGTTTGAAGCATTGAGACAAGAAATGGAAGATCAAAGAAGTGCGAAATTAGAAGAATTGCAAGAAATCGTAGCTAAAACGGATTTACCTGCATCAGAACGAAGCGCAGCAAAAGATGAGATGGAAAAAATCAACGAAATTGCTGCGAAAGAAAAATTAATTGAATCTTTGATTGTTTCAACAATGGGATATAAAGATGCATTGGTAAGGGCAGACGGAGAACAAGTGATGATAACGATTAAAGCAGAAGAGGCATCTCCAAAAGCAGCGAATGATATCATTCGTCTTGTAAATAAGGAGATTGGAGAAACATTTGTTGCTGTTGAATTTGATACTGGTAAATAATTAAAGGGCTTCCTAAATGAACGGTCTTTACAGATGGTTCATTTACGGGAGCCTTTTTATTACTGAAGTTATACGTAAGAATGTAAAAAATATATTCTCATAATCGTTCATCCATCACCATTTTAATAGACTGGTCTGACCATTTTCATGAAATTTATTGAATTTAGATAAGGTATTATCGTATGATATTAATAGTAAGTCACAATTATTGACGCAAGGGGTGTCTTTATAGATGTTAAAAGTACAAGAAATACGTGAAATTATTAAACTTGTTGACCAATCTAGCATTGATGAATTTCAATATGAACATGCTGGAACGAAATTAGTAATGAAGAAAAATAACCAAGCGGAAGTGCAAGTATCTGCACCGGTTCAAAAAGTTCAATATATTGAAAAAGAAGTACAACCTCAAGTAGTAAAAGTAGCTGAAGAAAAAACAATTCAAGTTTCCAATGAAGTAGCGGAAACACCAAAACAAAAAGACGTTGATGATTCTTCCTTACATAAGATTGTTTCACCAATGGTTGGTACATTCTATCAAGCTCCATCTCCAGGTGCTGAACCATATGTGAAAGTTGGATCTAAAGTAACGGAATCTACGGTTGTTTGTATTGTAGAAGCGATGAAATTATTTAACGAAATTGAAGCAGAAGTTAAAGGGGAAATTGTAGAAGTCCTTGTCAAAGATGGACAACTAGTCGAATATGGACAACCTTTATTTTTAGTTAAACCAGAATAAGGAGCGATTATAATGATAAAAAAATTGCTCGTCGCTAACAGAGGAGAAATAGCCGTACGCGTCATCCGCGCATGTAAAGAGCTAGGAATTGAAACCGTAGCTGTTTATTCAGAAGCAGATAAAGATGCATTGCATGTACAAATAGCGGATGAAGCTTATTGCATCGGCCCTAATCTTTCAAAAGATAGTTATTTAAATAAAACGAATATATTAAGTGTAGCAACTTCCACAGGATGTGATGCGATTCATCCGGGATATGGATTTTTAGCAGAAAATGCTGATTTCGCTGAATTATGTAGAGAGTGTAATATTACGTTCGTTGGTCCTAGCCCTGAAGCTATTTCCAAAATGGGAACGAAAGATGTCGCAAGAGAAACGATGAAAAAAGCGAATGTTCCAATTGTCCCTGGTTCTGACGGAGTCATTGAAGACTTAGACGAAGCCATTCAAATTGCAAATGAAATTGGATACCCAATGATCATTAAAGCAACCGCCGGTGGTGGTGGAAAAGGGATTCGAGTAGCTTGGAACGAAGAAGAATTGAAAAAAGGAATCAATATTACGAGACAAGAAGCTGAAACGGCTTTTGGAAATCCTGGCGTTTACTTAGAAAAATATATTGAAGATTTCCGACATGTAGAAATTCAAATATTAGCGGATCAATACGGTAATGTTATACATTTAGGTGAGAGAGACTGTACCATCCAAAGAAGACTACAAAAATTGTTAGAAGAAACACCTTCTCCAGCACTAGACGAAGAGATCCGTAATCAAATGGGTGAAGCAGCGATAAAAGCAGCAAAAGCAGTTGATTATACAGGTGCTGGTACGGTAGAATTTATATATGACTATAGGAATAAAAAATTTTATTTCATGGAAATGAATACTCGTATACAAGTAGAGCATCCAGTAACAGAACTAGTAACCGGTGTGGATTTAATAAAGGAACAAATTAAAATTGCATCAGGTGAAAAACTTTCAATTAAACAGGAAGATGTTACATTTACCGGTTGGGCAATTGAATGCCGAATTAATGCCGAAAACCCTGAGAAAAATTTTATGCCTTCTCCAGGAGAAATTAAAATGTATCTTCCTCCAGGTGGACTAGGAATAAGAATTGACTCTGCTGCATATCCGGGCTATAAAATCCCGCCTTATTACGATTCCATGATTGCGAAAGTTATTTCCTATGGTGCGACAAGAGAAGAAGCCATTGCACGAATGAAACGAGCACTAAGTGAGTTTGTTGTTGAAGGAGTTTCTACAACTATTCCATTCCATTTAAAGTTGCTTGATCATGAAACATTTAAAAGTGGACAATTTAATACAAAATTTCTTGAATTGTACAATGTCATGGAATAAACATAATAGGAGGTGTTGGATGAATGGTTGAAAAAAACACTCTTGAAATGAATGAGGATGCCTTAGGGAAAGTGGAAATAGCTCCAGAAGTGATTGAAGTAATTGCCGGAATTGCGGCTTCTGAAGTTGAAGGTGTCGCCAACATGAGAGGAAATTTTGCTTCCGGCGTGGTAGAAAAACTTGGAAAGAAAAATCATGGTAAAGGTATTAAAGTTGAATTATCCGACGAAGAAATTATAGTAGATGTTTTTTGTACATTAAATTTTGGCGTTTCTATCCCTCAAGTTGCTCAACAAATTCAAGAAAATATTCGTCAAACGTTATTAAATATGACAGGGCTAGAAGTTGATGAAGTCAATGTTCATGTCGTTGGCGTTCATTTTGAAATTCCAAAAAATGAGCAGAAAAAAGAATAAAAGGCTAAACCGTATAGGTCAAACTATACGGTTTTTTCGTGAAAGAAAAAGACAAGATTGTTTAGAGTATTGCTTCTCTGTAAAAAATATAGAAGATCTTATATTTCCTGCGCAAATTAAAATAGTTTATGCTATTATCTTGATAGTAAAGGAATTTGTTAAAAGGAGTTAATAAGATGAAAAGAAGAACAGCTAGAGAAAAAGCATTACAAGCTTTGTTTCAAATAGATTTGGCAAAAAGTGATGCAAATGAATCTTATCAATACGTATTAAATGGTGCGAAAGAAGATGAATATTTAAAGCAATTAGTCTTTGGAACAGTCAAACATCTGAATGAAATTGATGAAATAATTAGATCGAATTTAGAAAATTGGACATTAGAAAGGCTAGGAAACGTGGATCGAAATATATTAAGACTAGCAGTATTTGAAATGAAGTATATAGAAGATATTCCTCCTAGTGTTTCCATTAACGAGGCAGTGGAAATCGCTAAACAATATGGGGATGAGAATTCAGGAAAATTTGTTAACGGAGTTTTATCAAAAGTTAAAAGCTCCCTGTAAAAATAGATCGTGAAAATCGGAGGTGGAGCTTTTGGTTGGAAAAATCATTTACGGAAAAGAAATTGCCGAAAGAAAAAGAAAAGAAATTGAAGCGGATGTAAATCGGCTAAAAACACTTAATATTCATCCCGGACTTGCTGTTATACTCGTAGGGGATGATCCGGCATCAGCTATATATGTCCATAACAAACAAAAAGCATGTAAAAAAATTGGAATTCGTTCAGTATTATGGAAATATCCAGAACATGTGACAGAAAAAGAAATAATTAATAAAGTAATTGAACTTAATAATGATCCATCTATTCACGGAATATTAGTACAGCTCCCCTTACCGGACCATATTAATGAAAAGAAAGTGATAGAAACAATTTCTCCATTAAAAGATGTGGACGGTTTTCATCCGGTAAACATCGGGCGAATGATGACAAGACAAGACGCCTTTCTCCCTTGTACTCCTTTTGGTATTATCGAGTTATTAAAAGCTATGAATATTACAATAAAAGGAAAACATGTCGTCATCATTGGGAGAAGTAATATAGTAGGAAAGCCAGCGGGGCAATTGTTTTTAAATGAAGATGCAACAGTCACCTATTGTCATTCTAAAACTAATCATTTACGTTTTTTCACTTCACAAGCGGATATTCTTGTTTCAGCTGTCGGGAAAGAAAATTTAATAACTTCCGACTATATAAAAGAAGGGTGCGTTGTCATCGATGTTGGAATGAACCGAAGAGATGATGGGACATTATGTGGGGATGTCGATTTTGAAAAAGTGAAAGAAAAAGTGAGTTACATTACACCTGTCCCAGGGGGAGTCGGACCAATGACCATAACGATGCTTTTATATAATACGGTAAAAGCTGCCAAAAATTTGAACTCTACGATTTCCTAATCGAAGTTCTGGAGAGGAAGCAATGATGAATGAACAAATGTATTTAACCGTCCATGCATTAACAAAATACATAAAACGGAAATTTGATCGCGACCCCCACTTGCAAGATATTTATGTTAAAGGTGAAATTTCAAATTTTAAACAACATTCGAGTGGGCATATGTATTTTACGTTAAAAGACGATCAATCTAAAATTCTTGCGGTTATGTTTTCCACTTATAATAAAAAAGTTTTATTTAAACCTGAAAATGGAATGAAAGTATTGCTGCGTGGGGAAATTTCTGTTTATGAGCCTAGTGGACAGTATCAAATTTATGTCAAAGAAATGCAACCAGATGGAATAGGAGAACTATTCCTAGCTTATGAACAATTAAAGAAAAAACTTGAAAAAGAAGGGATTTTCCATCCAGACCGTAAAAAGGAAATTCCTAGCTTTCCTTCTGTTATCGGAGTCATAACTTCACCAACAGGAGCGGCAATAAGAGATATCTTAACAACCATTAAAAGAAGATATCCATTGGCAAACGTCATCATTTACCCTGCTTTAGTTCAAGGAAGACAGGCAGCTCCAAGTATTGTCAAGGCAATCGAAATAGCGAACGAAAGAAAAGAAGCAGACGTATTAATTGTTGGTCGTGGTGGTGGTTCGATTGAAGAACTTTGGGCCTTTAATGAAGAAATAGTAGCTAGAGCGATTTATGCTTCCGATATTCCAATTATATCTGCGGTTGGACACGAAACGGATACGACAATTGCCGATTTTGCCGCTGACAAACGTGCGGCCACACCTACAGCAGCTGCAGAATTAGCGGTCCCACATGTTGAAGAACTGATGGAGAGAGTGTTAAATCGTAAAATACGATTAATGCGAGTGATAAAACAAAAGGTTTATACCGAACAGAAAAGATATGAAAAGCTGGTTCAATCCTATGCATTTCGATACCCAAAAAAGCTTTATGAAGAGAAAGTTGAACAACTAGATCGCACGTTAGAACGCGGAAAAAGAGCCATTGGACTATTGGTACAAGAAAAATCTGAACGTTTTCATAGATGGCAAGAAAGACTATACCTTCGCCACCCAAAAGATCTTTTGGCTCAATCAAAAAAAGAATATGACCAAATGAAAAAAAGATTAATACGGAATATGAGTGAAATCTTAAAAAATAAGCAAAAAGACTTTCTCCATCATATATCAATACTGGAAAATGTAAGCCCCCTAAAAATTATGGAAAAAGGTTATAGCCTCGTTTATAAAGAGAAAGATCAACTGGTTAAAAGTGTAAAAGATGTATCAAAAGGAGATCAAGTTCAATTAGCCTTATCGGACGGAAAATTGATTTGTGAAGTATTAGAATCAAAGGGAGAGAATGATGGATGACAAAGAAAAAAGAGCTTGAGTTAACGTTTGAAGAAGCAATGGAAAAACTTGAAGGGATTGTAAATATTTTAGAAGACGGGGATGTCCCGTTAGAACAAGCGATTGAAAAATATAAAGAAGGAATGGAATTAGCAAAAATATGCAATGAAAAATTAAAAAATGTTGAAATGCAGCTGACAGAAATATTACGTGAAGATGGTGAGAAGGAAAGCTTCGTACTAGAGGAGGAATAATGGTGGCTAACCAAAATTTAACAGAATTTATTTCAAAACATAAAGAAATGGTTGAAAAAGAGTTAGAACAACGAATGAATGATCTAAATTGTCCCGCGATTATTAAACAAGCGATGGCATATTCTCTCCAAGCAGGCGGAAAAAGAATCCGACCATTATTGATATTTGCTACTCTGGATGCTTTTCAATTACCGACTGAATATGGATTAGAAGCCGCATGCGCAGTCGAAATGATTCACACTTATTCTTTAATACATGACGATTTGCCTTCCATGGATGATGATGATCTTCGACGTGGCAAACCTACGAACCATAAAGTATTTGGTGAAGCAATCGCCATTCTTGCAGGGGATGGATTATTAACCCATAGTTTTCAAACGATTGCAGGAATAAACCATTTATCGAGCGAACAAAAATTAGCTATTATCTATGAGCTTGCCCATGCCGCTGGACCAGAAGGGATGGTTGGTGGACAAGTAGCAGATATAGAAGGGGAAAATAAAAAATTAGAATTAAAAGACTTAGAATATATTCACATTCATAAAACGGGAAAACTTTTATCATTTTGTGTAAAAGCAGGGACAATTATCGCTAATTGTGATCAAAAAGTAAGTGAACAATTTGAACAGTTTGCTTATCATTTAGGATTAGCTTTTCAAATTAAGGATGATGTATTGGATGTCGTCGGTGATGTTGAAAAGATTGGGAAAAGGACAGGAAGCGATATAGAGAAAAATAAAAGTACTTATCCATCTTTATTATCTTTAGACGGAGCGATTGAAAAATTAAATGACCATCTTCAAAAAGCAAAAGAACATTTGGCGAATATTCCTTTAAACACAGTCATTCTTGAACAATTAACAGATTTAATCGGGATTAGAGAAAACTAATATTCTATAAAAAAATAAATCTACTTTGAGAGATTTTANAATGTNTGATATAATTTTCTCTGATATTACGGATGGTGCAGTATTCTAGTCAGTTCACCAAACACGAAGGTGGGCCTAAAAATCCACTAAAGGGCACATCGATGAAGTTCCTTATATCGGCTTGAAGCGCCCAGCTTTGGGTTGATGTAGGGAGTAAGGTTAAAGGGCGATCCACAAT